>Ga0214480_100110_pt1 | contig 34629 bp, 13 predicted proteins | sample M1_20Mar14CPVII9_3_FD_165042 | JGI IMG/M metagenome (GOLD analysis project Ga0214480, IMG submission 165042) | Marine eukaryotic communities from Monterey Bay, California, United States - M1_20Mar14CPVII9sort6BwellE17 | ecosystem: Environmental > Aquatic > Marine > Unclassified | place: USA... | reverse complement strand
CAGGTTCAGGTAGCAAAAATGGCAAAACATTTTCAATGATGGTGTCAGCCCCACAATTGACTCGGCACTGTTCTCGAAGCTCCTCTTGTATGGCTGACTCGTCGATCCTTGCCTTTTTGCTGCACCTACTTTCATCCCCTTGCTCAATTGATGCTGATGCTGAATCGTTGATCTTCTTCTTCCACAGGGCTAGCTCAAGAACAGCCGTGGCTTCCTTTAGTTGGTTATATTGAGCTTCATAGCTTGCAAGTTTTGATTTAACATCGTCAACCCAGGCTCGTGTACTAGTTTTCCGAGGTATATCTGTATTCATCATTCTTGTCATATCATCTCGCAATTGCTTCACGCCAATTGCACTAATGCGCTTTAAGAATCTCCTCTCAAGTAAAAAGCTTATCGTTTCGTCAGTTGTATAATGATTTGAGACAGTCAAATTTACAATCAACTCATCAAGCACTCGATCCCATAAAACAATTTGGTCAGGAAAGAATTCTTCCTGTACATCAAGTAGCCTCTGGATGATTTCTTGGATATTTGTTCGACTACATGACACCAACATCTCCACCCAGTTCAGCTTATGATCAGGGTAGATTGTTTTGTAACTCTCAATCAAGAGTTGCACAATCTCCTTAGGCGAATCCCCCCATACTGCATAAAGTAATGGCACGGCACTCCATCTATCTTTTGTAATGAGACTCTCGGGATACTTTTCAATCAAAGCTTTATATAATTCGATACTCTGCACAGTTGAACAGGCTAATATGTGTAAAGGAGTCATTCCCAAACAATCCTGCTGTTTGCCAGTTAGATCTAACTTACTACGACGTTGACTAATCCTGATACTTGTTGCTTCATTGAGTTGATCCACTGTAACAGTATTATATGACTGGTAATATATCATTTTGTGGATTGGTAGATTGTCAAACCGATTTTTCAAGGCGTTGGTGAGTTGTTCGTCTGTATCATATAGTTGTTGGAGGTCAAAGCACCTCTCAAATAATTTAGCACCCTCTTCTTGAGCATTTAGCGGAAAGGCAATGTTCCGTAAAGAATGAGACTCATAGAATGCAGACTGCTTGATAACTGTAATACCTCCAGATAACTCAATAGAAAACATGCTTTTGCAACTACCAATAAACTGTATTGTGATTGTAGTGAAGTTGGTAGGAATTCTGCAAGTGGCGCATCTGTTATGACTAAAGGTATAAACTCCCATACGTTCAATACCCTCTGGTAGCCGAAGATATTGTAATTGGTATGCATGGCAGAAAGCTAAACTGCCTATACTTCTCACAGTGTTAGGTATAGTTAACCTTTTCAATAAAAGACAGTGAAAGAAAGCATATCGCCCAATTTCTTGTAGTCCGTCAAACAGCTCCAGCTTTTCCAATTGTTCACATTCAGAAAACGCATATTGGTGAATAATTGTCACTGTAGAAGGAATGGTGATACTTTTCAATGAAGTGCACATATGGAATGCATGACTTCCAATCTCTAATAATCCATCACAAAGTTCAACCTCCTCTAATTTCAAACAATTATTAAATGCATTCTCCGAAATGATAGCGACGGATGGATGAACTCGTACACGTACTACATCCTCTGGTACTGCCATCCCTTCAGTATATACAAATACGACCTCGGCATCATTATTGTTTGCTTCTTCCATACCTCTTTTTGTTGTACTGTACTGCAGTACGTGTTTACCTGTTGTAGTTTGAGTTGCACTTTTTTTATAAAGATATAAAATGTAGTTTATCTACCTTTGGGGGCGGAGACAGGATATATGGTGAAAAAGACAATATTGTAGACGATGAAAGTATTGAAAGAGGTACATAGTTCAATTAGCAACCATGAGAAAAAAGAGGTTGGGAAATTCTACTCCCGGGTCACGGAAAGTATACAATCAAACCGACTGATCATAAACAACAACCATCGCCACTATCAATAGCGAATGGTAAGACTTGCTCATACCCTGACATTGTGTTAAACACGATACAAATACAGCTTATAACATTAATGAATACACTATCAACGCTTTAATATCGTCACCTCCATTCTACTCCACCCCAAATGTTGTTGGATGATGATTGGATTACACCAGACGTGGGGCCAGACATCTGATAATTCAGTGGCTGATCATATCCCTGAAAAACAAAGTTACCAAAATGTGACCCAGTTTCTGTTGGTCTTGTAGTTGATATCGGATGTGGTGTTACATCATTGGTTAGACACGCAGGCATCAGGTATGGTAACATGTGACCAATTACGATATCTGCACCACAGTTGATTCGGTATTGTTTTCGGAGACTGTTTGTCATCTCTTTGTTGCATCTCTGCTCTCCATGACAGTGGTCATTTATCTGCTTCTTCCAAAGGACAAGTTCAATCATAGTAGTTGCTTCTTTCAGGTTGTTGTATTCCTTTTCATACTCCACAAGTTTAGATCTAAAACCATCAAGCCAAACTTGTAAGTGGGTATCCTTACTTATATTTGTATTCATCATACTTGTCATATCATCTCGCCACTGCTTTATACCGATTTTACTTATACGCTCAGCCATACTGTACTTCACTAACTGTCTAACTATGTTCTTAGACGCCAAGGAATGCTTTTTCCTAGGACTCGTTAGCCTTTCAAACACTCGATCCCAACGAATACTTTGACCAGGAAAAGATTCTTCATGAATAGTAAGTAGGTTCTGGATCACCTCCAACGGCATGGAAGCCCGAAATAATGCTCTTATCATACTAGTCCAATTCAACTTATAATTTGGGTATAAGAACTTGTAACTTTCAACCAAGAACTGCACAATCTCATCAGGTGCCCTACCCCATATAGCATAAAGCAAAGGTACCGCTCTCCATCCATCTTTTACGATTAGATTCTCAGGATAATTGTCAACTATTACTCTATACAGTTCAAGGTTCTGAACAGTAGAGCATGCAAGTATATGAAGAGGAGTCATCCCCAAGCAATCCTGTTGATTGTCTGAACTACTCTGCCGTGTTCTACTGTCCGTTTCAATTCTAAGTTGATCCGACGTGATATTATTATAGGATTGATAGTATATCATTTTGTGAATTGGTAGATTGTCAAACCGATGTTGTAGTGCATTGAATATTTCCTCTGGTGTATCAAATAGACGACCAAGATCTGTACATACTCTGAAAGTACTCTTTTCATCCGCAATAATACCATCATTTGAGATTGCTATATTTCGTAGTGATTTGCAACCTTTGAATACGTTGCCCCCAATATAATATATATTTCCCGAGAGCTCAGCAGAAAACAGGCTTTTGCAATCTTCAAATGCATCTTCCTCAATTGTTCTAAGAGTGGAAGGAAGAGTAATATGACGCAACGATCGACACGATGCGAATGCACCCATGCAAATGTTTTCAACACCTTCACTAATCTCAAAATCTTCTAGTTTCCAACAGCGTGAAAAGGCATAATTGTTTATAACACTCACAGTCGATGGAATATTTACTCGTCTCAACCCATGGCAGCCTTCAAATGCATGACGTCCGATATGTACCAATCCATCACAAAGCTCTACCTCTTCTAATCGTCTATGGTCATTAAATGTGGTGGTGAGTTCAGAGACAGATGGATGAACTTTGACACGGATAGTATTACTCGGTCGTCCTCCTTCTCCCATATATACAAATACATCGGTATCATTGTCATTATCTTCCGCCATAATGCACTATCTGATTACTTTGCTAAATAAACAGTACAATATCACCATAAACTGTGAGCAATGTGTTCGTTTTTATATAAAGTATATTTTTGTGGGGTGCTTTACGAATTAACCTTTCGGAGACGGAAAGGGTGAAAAATATCAAGGAATTAGATGCAGTATTAACCAGAGTTACCAGCTACTTAATATCACCACTCCTCTCTACAACAACCAAGCTAAACAATACATACAAACTTCCCCTGTCACAACTCCAAGGGACCCCCTTCCAGGAATAAACTAAAACCGTTATAATTCCCCCCTAAACACTCTTTCCCCTCTTTATTTCGCCGGGCTAGCGCTCATGAAAAATTGCCGCCGCTCATCGCACAAACTCACCATGATAAAATTAACACTCAACCCATTATACTGCAGTCTCTATGGATTATTAATGCAGCATGATGGAGTCCAGTGCACCTTTTTGACAGGCGGCCTCATCAATATATATACCATCGTCTTCTAAAAAAGGTGCACTGATTAGCCATAGCAGGAAAAGGGGCACGGCCTAGAGCCTCACCACCTCCACCTGCACCATCTTATGAATAATTGCCTATAGACCCTGATATCACCACCCTATGAACTCATCCACACGCCACCAACACATCAGACATCACTATTAGCCCTACCAATACTCGTGATAACTCGGCGGCGGCACTACGAACCGCGGACGCTATTAAGGACTACAATTTATGCCTCGGCGGATGATACGAAATAGGTGATACTCGACCGTTCACCTCTTGGATATCCATTGCAATGGACACACCTTCCAATACCCATGAGCACATCGCCACTTCATGCCTTTAGAGAGGAGGTGACAACGGATGCATGGGCTATGAAGGTGGTTTGACACTCCTATTGCAATTCTCCCACCACAACACATTAATTTTCATACCAATTAATAAAGAAGTAATAAGGAGATAACTTGACCTGTGGCGTGTATCAGTGCCTACCATACACTACATAACGAACATTGGTGGCTATATAATCGGTCAGTAATGAATATTTATGATAGAAACCATAATATCACACGCTTCCTCTGCGCCATTTGAGTGATAGTTTGCAGTGATCTTCTGCATTGGCATCGGTGAGATGTTGCCTCTAAAACTATCCCTACCATTGTACTTGTACAATGTTTATGCGGTCATCTACTGCATTAGTGTATGCACCATCTGCCTCTACACGTTCAAGTCATTTTAAGGTTCTATCTTAAAAGACTATCAAGTATATATATATATACTGGATCGTTCATCAAGTTTTGGATACTGTTTCACATCATAATGTGTGTGCCCATGAACAGAAGATGGGATCCATCCTTTCAAAGCCGAGGTCTCTGTGACTTCGTACCCTCAAGCTCTATCGACCAAGTGCGGACTGTATAAGGTTGAGATTGCTTTAATGTATTCAAATGTCAAGGATAAAATAGTACACCCACGAGAGGGGCACTAAAAGGAGAAAGCCCAGTACTCCTTGTCGAATACAAATGTTCCTAGAAGACGCCGATCATCCTTTATTGTTGATTGCCGTATGCTCAAGAAGCAAGCGCTGCACAATCTATCATCATCATTGTGTGCTTCTTTGCAAGTGTATTGTTGACATACAATCTCCGTGAGAGTCGCGACTCATGTATGAGTTGTATTGTCACTTTACTGAAAGCCCGTAGCTCAATTGCAGCGGCGGTATTTGCCTGGCATCTCTCATCTACATGACATGTTGTTATTGTGATGTCATATGCCGTGGCTAGAGGGAGTTCCTAGTTCATCATTCAGCCGATCATATCACCCGTTGATTGCTGTAACTCCTTTTTCTCATCCAAAGTACAGAGCAGATAACATCTTACCCCAGATGTATGACAAGAATTGTTGTGCCATCTTATGAGCAATAATGATTGATATCTGACTCTTCTGTCAGCTCCAATACCTACTATTTTGCGGGGATTGCAATTGACTCCATTGTGATTAGGAGCTGATACGCCCTCAAGAAAGAATAGATGCATGCGCTGATGTATTGACTTGGATGTGTACATCTTATGCACAAGAATGTGTGATGTGTCGGACTATTCTCTCAAGATTTATCAACTCCAGTACACATCGTACTGCCATTATTGTAATTCACCACCATGGTCAAGAGTTGATACATGATCTAGACTTTCATCTGCCTGCACAATCTGACTCTGCCATCGATTGTTGTGATATGCTTCTCCGGAATGCAAATGAAGTCTATGAGATTGACACATCTCTCCATCTGAGCCATTACCAGTGTCATCTATTCTGTCCAAGTTCGTATCATCCATTTAAAGTGGCACGTGTCCAGCAAGACGAGGCACATAATATGTCTCATCCATCATCATGATCGATATGTTGATGATGTTGATGTATTGTTGTCTTCTGCATTATACCTTCTGCCGAGACACAAGATTTCCTTCGATCATGATCACTCCATCAATGGTCGCCGGTCATCGTCTATCTTATTGATTTGTCAATTAACAACACTGTCAGCATGTTGAGATCATCCTTCTATCTCTTCCAGCATTATATTGCTGGCTAGATTATTGCAATCAAAGAGTTGAGCTAGAGAGATTTTTATCTCAACTGCCCCGAAGTGACATGTCTGTTCCCAACAAGCCATCATCTTGCTTTGACCCTATGCCCCGAGATTGTTATGGTATATCTCTATCCATGAGATTATGTCGGCTCTGGCACATCGACATATCAGATGATTGTCGTTTGCTTCCATCCTCGAGCTTAAGTTGAGAGAGTTGGACATACACATATGTCAAGTTTGATATTGATACCATCTCTCGTCATCGTCATCAATCTCCAGCATGACTCCTATCAACTCTATGATTGCCATGTGTTACATATTCAAGTCAAGGGTCATTTGGAAGTCTCTAAATTTACTAAAGTTGAGTAACACCTTACTCTTTACCACAAGAAGTCAAGAAGTTGTGATACTGGAAGACGAGTGTTGATTTATATCTGTCTCTAGGTTACATCTTCCACTACAACTTGTCCTTGATATGGTTGTCTCTGCCGCATTTTGTATCAAAGATCAGCCAAGTATATATCTTTGTTTGCAATGTGCCTTGATGAAAGTCGAGAGATGATGTTGATGCATCATCATGTCAAATCATTTCTGCCACACACTGCTCAGATCATCTTACCGTTGACTTTGTGTGCTTCATCGAGAGTCGAGAGTCAATCCAATATCCAACAAGAGGTGTCTTCTCTGCATATCAATTGTGGGTCTCCCAGAAGAACAAACTTTAGAGATTGATACCCCTCTGTGGTATCTACATGTCGTCCTTCCACTTTTCAAGTAGCAGTGAGTTGCCCAACAATAGTTTGCCTCTGCCTCTTTGACAATCGACAAGTTTCCATCCATCCTGGCCGTTGATTGTTGTGTGTTTACTGTGAGAGTCGAGAGTGATTCAGTATCCAATGGAATCATATCACTCTGCCAAGCACATCATCCCGTTGTTGATTGTTGTTTGCTCCACAGAAAAGAGAGAGTCAATACATTAGTCCATCATGCCACTTGATCATCCAATCGAATTCATACTTCTTTTGAAGTCAATGATTCATATCTCTGTTCAGAGATTGATACGTTCAACACAAAAGTCCACTATCTTTTCAGTGGCAAGTGCTCGAAAGGTCTGATTGATTCAAGTACAAGTAAATTGTTTGGATAATCATCTTTCGTGGCCAGAGGGAGTGCAATACTCTCTCATCTATCTTCATTCTCATATTCATCAGCTTGCCAAGAACCTCTGGACTTGACTATTTCCGGCCTCTACAAGTCCACTATCATCTGAGACATTGTATGACGGAGGAATACCGTCGAGGTTTAATCCGAGGGAAGTCTGTGCAGCAAGTGAGTCAATGAAAAGGGTTAGATCAGTCAACCCGTGCAAGTATGCCATTATATGCTTACCGTCCTCAGACGACGCCCATTGCAAATGATTGTTGTTGGCAGTGTGATTCAAGAAGTTGAGGAGAGTGATCAATTAGTGCGTCTCCTTGCCTGTAGCAATACAAAGAAGGAGAGGGTCATCCAGGTAACATGCAGCACAATTGGATTCACATACACTCATTCTTGTCGATCACCACAGCGTCACATCATTGCTCCATCACCAGCCATATCGATATGTCTTACCATCAACCTATTATACTGTCGAATTCCTCCATCCATCACCCTCATCCTATCATCATTATCATCATTTTACAATGATCCTTATACAGTTGTGTCCACTACCAATTGTCTGCTCCTACGAGTGTGATTGTTTGTGGTAGTCTTTGCACATATTACTATCGCTTGCATATGAACCGAAGCATATGTGTGCATTATATGTGCCATACTACGACTCTACCCTCACAAGAGCAATCAAATCAAGGATCTAATGATGTAATCTCGGCCCCGTTGCCACTGATTGCAATAGAGATATTGCCACAGATGATGGATAGTGGAGGAGAGTCATCGATGATAAATTTTTCTCAGCTGATTTGATTCGTTGTCTCATGACCATCACTTACACTACGATAGAGAGTGTATAGTCAACGACAGCAGCCTTTCGACTTGCAAGTATCAAGTTTCATTACTGACTTCCAAAGCATCAGCTCTGCCTATTGCAAATAGTAATAGCGAATGGAAGCACAAGTTAGAGACTTGATGCCGGTATCCTGAGATTTTTCACTTCATCAAATCACTTCAATATGCCACCATGCTCATCCAATAGAGGTGATGTGAGTACTCCATCCATTGGGCCACTATTATTGGTCATATATGATATTCAGCGTCAGAGGGGGGTATACGTTCGTCCTCATAACACAAGAAAACCAAGTATTTTTGGTGGTACTCAAGTGAAAAGAGAGAGCCAATCAAGTCAAAGCTTCTCTTTATCATGCCGCAAGTATATCATATATCTTGGATGATGACAAGAGGCATCTCTACTGCCACAAATCAATCAGTCTACCGCATCTCAACCAATCTTCATATCATGTCGTATAGATATCGAAGTGTCGAGTATTAGGCATCTCATCCCATTTCTCAGGTCAAGTCATCCAAGTTCATATCATCTCAAACTTGTATTCCCCGCGGATATGATATGTAGCTCTCTAACACTCAATCATCATCCCGATTATCGAGTGCTTCTATTCAAGAAGATGAGAGGTACTACACATCTCGAACGGCACATGCCTTGAACATACAACGACATTCACCTCGCCATTGTTATAATATGCTTCTCTCTTCGACGTTCGACATATTTCATTGATAACACTTGCCTTCACCGTCTCTAATGATATCGATCCTATCATCAAGTTATCAATGTCATAATTCAACATAATACTAATCAAGAACGAGCAAGCATCGGTTCATATACCGGGGAAGAGGTTATATCAATCATCTGAATCATCTACTTGAACTCAAGCAGAGGTACATCCTTTCATCTGAAGTCTTTGCTAGTATCATTGATTCTGGTACGTCGATGTATCATCCAACTTGACTTGATCACTACAAGTGACGTATCATATCAGTTCTATGCCGCAACTAGTCATCGTTGGTGTTGACATATTCTAAATTGCAATCTTTATGCTAGAGCTGATATGTTGTCCAATCACATCATTGCCGTCATCATCATACTTCCACCACCAACAACACCATTTACTATTGATTGGAATTCATCCATTCTGAAACATCAATATCACATCACGGTATTGTCTCTGCAAGATCATCGTTATCATCTGTTGATTGTTGTTTGCGATGCTCGAAGTCTCGAGCTCTGATATGATATGTGTCCTCAGTCTAGGATATGTCATATCTCTGCCACAATCATTCCTGTCGTTGATTGCTGTGTGTTCTATGAACGCCGAGAGTCAATACTGTGTCTACTCCGCCATCATCAATTGTTCAATCGTTTATGAGGGCATGACTTCTTCAGCCTGAAGTCTATTCATGTGTCTCCTCCGAGATCATATGATTATCATCAAGCCCGTTGTGTCTTCGACGACGGCAACTACCCAGCAAGATTCGAATCGATACTACAGTACAACAAGTGTATTATTCATGTATCATCTGCTGCGGTCAGAGGGGGCATTCTCCTCCCTTTTCAACAACTAACTTATTCATTTTGCATTGTGTCATCCGCTTCAGTACCTCGTCCGACCAACTTTCAATCCTCTGCTTTCCCACATTCATCAGAGGTTAGCACGATAAAGGAATGTCATCTAGGTTGGATATGATGGGAAGTAGCAACAGTTGCAAATGGATCATGTTAGAGCAGTCTAACTGCTATGGCTATGAGTTGGTCGAATGAGACGTATCATATGTCTTATCTTCGCCACAGCCACACTGCCAATATGATCCGGTCTTCTCCGATCTTGATTGTCATCCCAACCTTCTCTTATTCGACGAGACTGATACAGTATCAACTGTTGTATGTTTAGAGAAGGTAGAGGTGACGTTATCAACTGTGCTTGTACAGAGATCAAGATTAACTCGCTTTTGACGATACTTTATGCTATCTTTGTGCACACCAATTGATCAACCATCTGCTCGCCAACACTATCAAAGTAGAGCATTCAGCTAATGTCGATTGATATTACCAAAGATTAGCGTGCCAGGTATTTCATCGTCAGAGTTGGTCGAGATTGATGTTACCAAAGAGTTGGTGGAGGTATTATCTGCCTCTCGTCAAAGTATGTTTTCAAGTATCAGTAGTGAAGCAGTCCTCAAGTGTTACGCAGCCATGCAACCAAGTCGTCTCTAGGTACAATTCACATCGACGCTCTGTATCTTTTAATGAGCATGATTTGTCGCTGTAAGGTTGTATCTCTTCATCCGAAGCGAGAAAGAGTTCATCTGGTATCTCGAGTCCGAAGATATAGAAGACTTCTGAGATACCTCTCTCAACAAGACTGCGGCACGATATTATACATCGTATGCCATCACTACCTTGACTACTTGTCCAACTCATTCGGATCATTATCAGCAGTTTCATGAGGTTTGGGGTGCTTCTACGCTATGACATATCATTATGCGCACTCAACCGCCTCCATCATCAATACCAACTCAAGTCGATCCTTCAATCAAAGCCTCCTTTGGTTTCAGAGGGAGATACAGCTATCTAATAGCAGCCTCAGAGTCAAGCCACTATCATGTGTTTACTCTCGTGGCACCATCAAGAAAAGTTACTGTCAAGCGATCCATCTATGAGCAGTAATCTCTATGCAGGATTCTTACTCGACGAACACCTTCTTTTGTGTTCCCAAGACTACCAAAACTGCACAGCTCTCACATTTTTGGTTTTTGCTTGTCAACTGTTGTCCTCATCTCTCAATCAAGAGTACTGGATGGCAAGCCGTAATAACTTTTCTCAAGTTTAAGTGTGATTCCCTACTTCATCATTAACATCAAGCTCCAATCGTCATGACTGGATACTTTTCAACGAAGGTCAAGACGAACACAACCGCAAACAAGTACAAGATATTCACATTGCCTTTGCTACCCAATCTGCAAACGAGAGGGAGTGTGAAGAAATCAAGCGTTTATTGCTTGGGGTATCAAATTATGTATTCCGTGGTAATGTGTCCCAGGATACTTCCCTTCCTCATTACATAAGCGTATCAGTGTTTGTACAGAGAAACATGTACAGAATACTATGAGATATAGCCTCTCAAGCATCAAATTCTTCGTGCCGAGCTGAATGGATTACGAGATTATTGCCTTTCCTATTCAATCGTGGTTTACATTGACTACTCAGGAATCCATACTGAGTAAGGAAACGCTTCTGGTATCTCGTAATACCGGTCATCTACAAATAAGTGATTGCCTTCATCTGTTAGCTGCAAAGTGCCACAACTTGCTGCCAAGTCTTTCTCGTAATGCCAATGAAGAGCAGGTATCATTGTAGCTCTGATCTACTTCAAGTTGTCAAGAGGCGTCAAGGTTTATATGTCTCTTTGAATATGGTATGCGGCGGCCGCTAACAAAAGCACACAATTTTCACTTTTCTATGTTCAATCAATGCAACTCGAACTATGCTTTGCAATAGAATAGTACTCAATGATTGCAAGCATGCAATCACTAATCAATAAGCAGGTACTTTAGCAACTCAACTATATTGCAATGCTTACTACCTCTGCATATCATATGCATCCAATCTCCATACGATATGTATCCATCTATGATTGTCCGTGAGAATTCTCACGTTAAACGAGCCCGGTCGCAACAGCACACTGATACAGATCCATATCAGTTGCTCTGGTCGATCTCTACCTTAATTGCAACAAGATCATCCACGATATACATGCACGGTAGGCATCCTACCAATTGATGCCTCCACAAGAGAATATGCACATTGTTCTCAATATTCTGCATATGTCTCAAGTTCTGTCTGCATGGTATATCACTCAATACCCGTGTCTACAAGGATTCAACACGATCCAAGGTCTTCATATACATCTGTGACATGTCTGTGAGCTCATGTCTGATGATATTGACGCTCCTTCGAGCTTCGATCAGCATTTGTGCACATGATGTGCACATTTACTCGCTTTGAGTACCTTGATGTATCACAAGACGTCCATAACCAAGACAACACACGTACATACATCATATCAAGTGACATTGGTATGTATTATGCTCTGTCAAAGCATTCGTATGTGCCTGTGACGAGTAGACTTCTTGGTATCCTCAAGTAACTTTCGGTATCCGTATTGAATCAAGAGATGTTGCAGTTATATCCATTGGTAATGGACAATGGAGTTATAATTGATACCCTCGTATCGTTATAATATCACATGAATAAGTATTGAAAGAGATGGTACATAGCAACCTGAGAAAAAAGAGGTTGGGAAATTCTACTCCCGGGTCACGGAAAGTATACAATCAAACCGACTGATCATAAACAACAACCATCGCCACTATCAATAGCGAATGGTAAGACTTGCTCATACCCTGACATTGTGTTAAACACGATACAAATACAGCTTATAACATTAATGAATACACTATCAACGCTTTAATATCGTCACCTCCATTCTACTCCACCCCAAATGTTGTTGGATGATGATTGGATTACACCAGACGTGGGGCCAGACATCTGATAATTCAGTGGCTGATCATATCCCTGAAAAACAAAGTTACCAAAATGTGACCCAGTTTCTGTTGGTCTTGTAGTTGATATCGGATGTGGTGTTACATCATTGGTTAGACACGCAGGCATCAGGTATGGTAACATGTGACCAATTACGATATCTGCACCACAGTTGATTCGGTATTGTTTTCGGAGACTGTTTGTCATCTCTTTGTTGCATCTCTGCTCTCCATGACAGTGGTCATTTATCTGCTTCTTCCAAAGGACAAGTTCAATCATAGTAGTTGCTTCTTTCAGGTTGTTGTATTCCTTTTCATACTCCACAAGTTTAGATCTAAAACCATCAAGCCAAACTTGTAAGTGGGTATCCTTACTTATATTTGTATTCATCATACTTGTCATATCATCTCGCCACTGCTTTATACCGATTTTACTTATACGCTCAGCCATACTGTACTTCACTAACTGTCTAACTATGTTCTTAGACGCCAAGGAATGCTTTTTCCTAGGACTCGTTAGCCTTTCAAACACTCGATCCCAACGAATACTTTGACCAGGAAAAGATTCTTCATGAATAGTAAGTAGGTTCTGGATCACCTCCAACGGCATGGAAGCCCGAAATAATGCTCTTATCATACTAGTCCAATTCAACTTATAATTTGGGTATAAGAACTTGTAACTTTCAACCAAGAACTGCACAATCTCATCAGGTGCCCTACCCCATATAGCATAAAGCAAAGGTACCGCTCTCCATCCATCTTTTACGATTAGATTCTCAGGATAATTGTCAACTATTACTCTATACAGTTCAAGGTTCTGAACAGTAGAGCATGCAAGTATATGAAGAGGAGTCATCCCCAAGCAATCCTGTTGATTGTCTGAACTACTCTGCCGTGTTCTACTGTCCGTTTCAATTCTAAGTTGATCCGACGTGATATTATTATAGGATTGATAGTATATCATTTTGTGAATTGGTAGATTGTCAAACCGATGTTGTAGTGCATTGAATATTTCCTCTGGTGTATCAAATAGACGACCAAGATCTGTACATACTCTGAAAGTACTCTTTTCATCCGCAATAATACCATCATTTGAGATTGCTATATTTCGTAGTGATTTGCAACCTTTGAATACGTTGCCCCCAATATAATATATATTTCCCGAGAGCTCAGCAGAAAACAGGCTTTTGCAATCTTCAAATGCATCTTCCTCAATTGTTCTAAGTGTGGAAGGAAGAGTAATATGACGCAACGATCGACACGATGCGAATGCACCCATGCAAATGTTTTCAACTCCTTTACTAATCTTAAAATCTTCCAGTTTCCAACAGCGTGAAAAGGCATAATTGTTAATAACACTCACAGTCGATGGAATATTCACTCGTCGTAACTCGCAGCAGCCTTCAAATGCATGTCGTCCGATATGCACCAATCCATCACAAAGCTCTACCTCTTCTAATCGTCTATGGTCATTAAATGAGGTGGTGAGTTCATTGACAGATGGATGAACTTTGACACGGATAGTATTGCTCGGAACCCCTGGTCCTTCTCTTCCCATGTATATAAATACTCCTTCATCATCCAGACCTTCCATATTATTGTTATTATTATACTATCACAGAGTACTGTCAATATTTGTTCATGTGATGTGTGTTTTATTTTGTGTGTAATATTAAAAGAGTTGTATATATACCTTCGGAGACGGAAATGGTCAAAAATAAGAAGGGATTTATTAGATATATCTACTAATACCAACCAATCCTTTTCTAGAATATACATACCCATACAACGAGAGAATAGTACAACAATAACAAGTTCTTCCCACTTCCCACTCCCGTTATTTTCGGGTCACGGAATAACACCAATAAAAGTTCAATTCCACCGACAATGATTTTACAATCCATAGTCTGTAATACAACAACCACTACTATCACCACTATCACACTGACGAGGTCTGTTCTTGTGATGAATATCTTTTACTGGGGTATCTTAGATAGTTTGTTTAATTACATATATCCTATTACTTATCAAAAATATGACCCCTACTACATACCTTTCCTTACTCAATGTCGAAACCTGTCGATGCCATTGTAATTGCAATTTGTAGCTTCTCAACCAACTCCTCTCGTTCTTCATACAGTGGAAGATCTATACGATTAAAGCAGGTATGTGATCTTGGGTACACACATGTTTCGAGGGTGACACCAATGGTGAACTTTCGTACATTACCATCATTTCCCTGAAGGGAACTGAAACCCTTGGCAGGCATACCACTAGTACCGGTAACAAACATAGGATTGAGGGACCCACTTATTCACTCTCACTTCCATCGTCGTCACTTTCAGTGTCACTGCTACTATCATTTTCACTGCAAGGTCCAGGTAGTAGAAATGGTAGAGCATGTTCAATGACTATGTCAGCCCGACAATTGACACGGCACTGCTTTCGATGGTCAGACTCGTCAATCCTAGGTTTCTTGCTGCACCTACTTTCGCCCCCTTGCTCAATTGATTCTGATTCATTGATCTTCTTCTTCCACAGTGCAAGTATGATCGAAGATGTGGCCTCCTTTAGTTTGTTGTATTCCATTTCATAACGATCAAGTTTGGTAGTGATACGTTCAAGCCATATCTTTTTGCTGGTTTGATAGCAAATTGTTTTAGTCATACTGTCTGTCATCTCATCTCGCCACTGTTTCAGTCCAATTGATTCGATACGCTTTATAATACTGCGCTGAACCAGTCTTTGGAATGACACTTTCAATATGCTATCATTGACTGCTCCATCTTGAATGATCGTTTTCCAATCAATTGCATTTCCATAGGGCTTCATACCATGTATATGACAAATTGTATTCATTGGCGCATTGGCTTTACTTAATGTCCCTATCATACTGGTCCAATCAAACTCAAAATCTGGATAGAGGGAATTGTAACTATCTATCAAGAACTGTACAATCTCTTTAGGTGCCCTGCCCCATACTGCATAAAACAATGGCACATCACCCCACCTATCTTTTGTAACTAACGTGTCGGGATACTTGTTCACTAATACCTTATATAATTCTACATTCTGGACTGTTGAACATGCCAGTATGTGAAGAGGAGTCATTCCCAAACAATCTTGTTGACTGCCAGCTGGATTGATCTTACTACGACGCTTGCTGTATCTGATACTTGTTGCTTCATTGAGTTGATCGACTGTAACATTATTATATGATTGATAGTATATCATTTTGTGGATTGGTAAGTTGTCGAACCGATGTTTCAATGCATTGATGAGTTGTTCATCATTATTATACATATGTTCTTCTGTACCGCCAAATAGTTGTTGGAGATCTGTTTCGTGAAATAAATTCTGCCAAACCTGGACATTCGGTGGAATTGTTATGTTCCGTAATGAAGAGCAGCCCCTAAATGCCCCACACTCAACCCTGCAGCTACTCGAAGCAGGAAACTCAACTGAAAATACGCCGTTGCATTTACTAAATGCACACCTCCCAATCGTTCTTATGGTAGAAGGGAGTTTAATATATGTCAATGATCGGCATGCTACGAAAGCCTGGTCTACTATTTCCTCAACACCTTCACAAAGTTCAACCTTTTCTAAATCAAGACAATTAGAAAAGGCATATTTCGTGATAATCCTTACGGTGGAAGGAATACGAATTCTTTTCAGTTTAGAGCAACCCTCAAATGCATTTCTTTTAATCTCTAATAACCCTTCACAAAGATCTACCTCTTCTAATCCTACACGGTTATTGAAAGGATGTTTAGAAGGAATTGCAGTGACAGACGGATGAACTCTGGCACGAACTACTTCACGAGGTACGACCTGTCCCACATATCCCTCTCCCATATATACGAATACATCGGCATCGTTATTGCTTGCTTCATCCATATTAAAACTACCTGCTATTTATTATTTACTACTATTATGAAATTGTGTGTATCGTACTATCTCTTGTATGTGTGAATAATTACATTTATATGTTCATACATTTGATATGTGATGGTATACCTTCGGAGACGGAAATGGGAAGGGAATTATTAGATATATCTACTAATACAGGATTCTACACACCACAATACATGAGGCAAACAACTATCTCTCAAAGAGAAAAAAGAGGTTGCCATTTATTCCCGTGTCCTGTGACACCAATGTAAAAAGGTAACAAAGTATCAAATATAGCGGTCAATAAATACGTCTATTATATTGTACTCTGTTACTATGGATATAGCATATCACTATCAGTAACGACCTATCTCTAGAGGTCACCTCATGAATCAACAACAACAGTCGACAAAAGGGTATCTTTTGGTATCCCCATAAAATTGATCAACTTTAACATCAAATTACCAGCGGAAATGGCGGTCCTTTACTAACAACAAATCAATATTAACACTGATATTATAGCTACTAATATCATGAAGGGTTTGTTTAGTAAAAAATCCAGCAACGCCGGTTCCTCTGAAGGCGGAGACGACTCTAAAAAAGGAAGTGATAAAGATAAAAAGAAAAAGTCATCCTCCTCAAGACAAGATAGTGTTAATAGTTCAACTGGATCTAAATCTAATGGAAGTGATAAAGAGAAAGATAAGAAACATCGTCGTAAGAAATCATCTAAGTCTGATAAATCTGAACGCAAGAGTAGTTCAGAACGTAAGAGTAGTTCTGAAAGAACTTCTAGCAAAAGTAAACAAAATGGTAGTTCAACATCAAGTAGTAGATCTAAATCAGATAAAGATTCAAAGTCAGCAGCTAAATCATCCCAAGCCGCCGCGGGTGGTAAAGCAACCATGCCGGGAGCAACCTCCGTCGGTGGTGGAATGGCAACATTCCGTGTACCAGTACCAGGTAATGTACGTCCCGGGGAGGAATTTCAAGTTTTTGCTGGTGGACGGATAGTACGTGTACGTTGTCCGTTAGATTCGAAACCTGGTCAATCATTACAAATTACTGTACCTGTTGATAATAATGATAATAATAATAATGGTGATAGTGCAAATGGTGGAGGAGGACCAAAAGTGCCGGAGTTACCACCCGATTCACAAAATGTTACTAAAATACCAAATCAGGAATTAGCTCCGGGGGAACAACCTGCCTATATGGTTAGAATTCCAGAGGGTATTAGAGGCGGGCAACAATTTCCAGTAACAATTAACGGACAGCAATTAACGGTAACTTGTCCAAATATGGCAAGACCGGGTATGTCTGTTAGAATTGTCCCACCACCACCACCGGATGGTAATGGTGAGAATAATCAACAACGACAACGTGCACCACAACGTATAGCCAATCCTAACAAGGGTGCTGATAAAACACAAATGTTTGAGGTAGTTGTACCCAAGGGTGTCAAGCCCGGACAACCATTTGCATTATTAGCAGGTGGTGTTAGAGTATTAGTAACATGTCCAAAGAATGCAACAAATGGACAAAAAATACGATTTAATCTACCAGTTGGATTAGTAAACCGTCCCGATGGGCCTAAATCGAAGTTAGCCGAGATTAAATTATCATACGATAAAGATGGTTGGACACGTACCATCCGTGCCACCGATATGAAATTCCAATGGACTAGATTTGATGCTAGTGGTAATGTCGATACCAATACACGATTCGATACGGAACGTTCAGCATATGTATTAAAATTAGATTATTTAGATGATAATGACCGGTTACGTCGTGGACAATGTTCATTAGTCACGCCTGAAAAAGGAGTAGTTGATTCCAAAATTAAAAGTGCCAATGGTAATGATTTAGTTAGTTATTCCGATATTGCCAGTGCACAAATGAAAAGTTATGAAGATAAAATCCAATGGTTCCAAGACACATGTGCTCAATTATGTGTCGAATGGAACGAAGGACATATGCGTATGAATGTCCGTCGTGAATATTTATTAAGTGATAGTATCGAGGCGGTCATGTCATTAAGTCGTAAGGATTTACGTAAGGTATGGAGATTTGAATTTATTGGTGAGGCTGGTATTGATGCTGGAGGGTTGGCTAGGGAGTGGTTTGAATTGGTTACTGAGGAGGTGTTTGATCCTGATATGGGATTATGGCAAACTAGTGCTACTAATCAAATGTGTATGCAGATTAATCCTGCTAGTGGTAAGTATTTGTTTGTTCATATATTGTTGTGTGATGTGTCTTGTTTTTAACTCATTCAGTCTCCTAAACTCACATTCCCAACTCCCCGTACATAAACACCAACACAGAAATATCATGCCCGGAAGATCACTTAATCTACTTCCGTTTCATTGGACGTGTCATGGGTAAGGCCATGTTCGACCGACAACTTGTCAAGGGACACATGGTGAAACATTTATATAAACACATGTTAGGGTGGCCAGTCATGTTCAACGATCTTAAGGATATCGACGAGGAATATTACAACTCACTCAAGGGATTGAAGGATATGGGTGCCGATGTGGAATATGCCTATGTTGACTTTACAGTTATGGAGGAGACATTGGGTGTGAAGCAGGAGGTTGAATTAGTCCCGGGTGGTGCTGATATTAACTTGACACAGGATAACTTACCGGAATATATCGAGGCTTGTTTACGATATCGGTTGTTAGGGCGGTATGAGGCACAGCTAAATGAACTGTTATTGGGATTCTTCGATGTTATTCCCGAGCCATTGCTTACCATATTTGACTTTCAAGAATTAGAGTTACTCATGTGTGGTTTGCCGGAGATTGATATGGAGAATTGGATGGAACATACTGAGTATTCAGGAGAGTATGATAGAGAGGGACCAGAACATCAAGTATGCAAGTGGTTCTGGGAGGTTGTTAGTGGATATGATCATGAATTAAAGGCCCGTCTATTGCAGTTTGTTACTGGTACTAGTGGTGTGCCTGCCAAGGGTTTCAGCTCCCTCCAGGGTAATGATGGTAATGTACGAAAGTTCACCATCCATGGTGTCACCCTAGAAACATGTGTGTACCCAAGATCACATACCTGTTTCAATCGTATAGATCTTCCACTGTATGAAGAACGAGAGGAGTTGGTTGAAAAACTACAGATTGCAATTACCATGGCTTCCACAGGGTTCGATATTGAGTAAGGAAAGCGATACTGGTATGTAGTAGGGGTTATACTTTTGATTAAACAATAGGATATAATGTAAACAAACTATCTTAAAGTGATCTACTTGTACCTTTAGCTAATGAAGAAGTATGTAATAACAAAAACTTGTACCCATCAATGGCATGCATGTAGCTCAAGACAGTAATAACTGGCACTCTACTCTAAGACGTCTTATATTGTTGCATCTCCCCCGTTTCATAGTATGACGATATCTTTAGTCATACATAAAGTTAAGTGCATCATCCTTCCAGTGGTGTGACCACGTGACCCGGGATAGATTTCCTAAAAACCTCTTTTTTTCTCGAAGGCTGAATAATGCAGACAGATATTAGGATTAGTCAACGTCGAAGCAAGTTGAATCCAACTGGCAAGCAACAAGATAATTTAGGAATGACTCCTTTACACATATTGGCCTGTTCATCTGTGCAGAATATTGAATTATATAAAGTGTTGGTTGCAAAGTATCCCGAGACTCTCATCACAAAAGATAGATGGGGAGCATTACCATTACTTTATACAGTATGGGGAGATACCCCAGATGAGATTGTTCAGTTCTTGGTAGATAGTTACAAATCAATCTATCCAAATCATGAATTGAACTGGGTGGAGATGGTGGTGACTTTCGGCAAAGCAACTGCCCAGGAAGTTATTCAAAAGCTACTTGATATACAGAAAGAATCTTTCCCTGAACAAAGGATTGATTGGGATCAAGTGTTTGATGAGTTAACAAAGCCCAACTTGCATTATTTTACTAAGGGGAATCTTTCGAGGGTCCTTAGATATTTAGTCAAGTACAGCATGGCTGAACGTATTAGTGCTCTTGGGCCGAGGAAGTGGCGAGATGACATGGCATGTAAACTGGAAGAAGGTTTTTCTTTTTTTGGTGGTGATAGTACCCCAAAAGGGTGGTTTGATGGGGTTAGCCTTAAGCTCAGCAATTATGAGATAGAATATATCAACCTGAAAGAGGCAACAACATTGATTGAGCTTACATTATGGAAGAATAAGATAGCTGAGAACTTTCAAGAAGACGGGCACATCAACAAGAGGGCAAAGATTGACGAGACAGATCGCCGAAAAGAGTGTCGTATCAACTGCGGGGCTGATATTGTGATTGAGCATGTACTACCTTATCTCTTTTAATGAGTAGTAAAGGTTGTTTGGCTTTTAGAAGAAGTTATAAAAGTTGTTAGCTTGGTAACTTTATTTTATCCTCAATCATCTGTGTTATCATTCACCACAATATCAGGATAACGGTGGATACTACTCCCAACATCTTGCTCTTGCACTATTAAGATTGATTCAAATGCAGCCTCTAGATTTTCAACCCATCTCTTTGTATCAAAGAGGGGCGATGAGTCTTTAGAAGCTTCTAGTTGTTGACATACTGCACTGAACCATTCCTCATCTAGTGCACATCTAATCATACCCTCTTCATACTCGGTCATGGTCGGATATATGAGGTCATTCAAGCCAATGGCGTTTAGTAAACTAGCACCCACTCTAGATGCTAGCTTGTCTGTTGTGATGGATCTCATCTCAATGTTGTTGTTTATATTTGAAAGATCAACATCGGCAGCTGACTCTAGTCCGGAAGAATCTTTATCATCGCGGAGCAGTGATATCATGGGCACTCCCATGTAAAGAGCATCTAGAATTATCAAAGTCATTGTTAGTTGGACTACGGGGAGTATAAGACACAGAACAGACAAACAGAACAACAGATACTTACCACAGCCCAAAGTATGAGCATTATAAGCAGGAGTATCCAAGAAGACATTGGCTATACCCAATCGACGAAGATGTTCATTCCTATCGGCCACATCTGCAAAGACTAAACAGTCTTCCATCTCTTTACCAAACTCTTGACATACCCATTGTCTAAGATTATGTTCCATTTCATCACCTGATCGAAGTAGCCAAAGAACTGGTGGTCTACCAGTATCTGCTGATCTAACACGTGAAAGAGCACTCATCCATGATCGAAATGTCGATGGATCAATCTTATCTGGTCGACTATGACAACAGTATACAAAAGCAGATGGATCGATGCCATACTTAGCTCGTAGCTCTGTCCTCTCAGCTTCATTGGCTACCATTATACCATCATCTCTTCCTCCTATGACTGACTTGTGACTGTTTACAAAGTAACAATGTGGCATGTATATTAGTGCCTCCTTGTATTGTTGTCTGATACCATACTTCTCCTCTGGAGGGATGACTATTGGATCAAAGACGGAGTAATCCCATACACTTGATGAGCCTACACTACCAGGAAAACCCATGTAGGAGACGTGTACTGGAAAATGTTGTCTTTGTCTCGGTTGTGTTGGTGGAGAAGTATCCTGCTGTAATCTACATCTACATGCCATAATCTCTGATACAACCGATGTACCCGCATACCCACATAAATCAACGAGTATATCTACTTCATCATCTACAATACGCTGATACATCTCCATGGGTGACATTGTAGATGGTGACAGATATGTAAATTGGTCACTAGATTCACGTATTGCTCGCACTTCTTCTCCATTATCTTCACTAGTTGAGGATGAAACAGAGTAGATATTGACATTGAAGTTATCTTTATCATGACAACGAAAGACATGTTGCATTAGGAATGCAAGTGGATGTTTTGATGTAAAGTCTGGACTTATATAACCAATCCGTATCTTTCTTGATGGGCAATGATTGTGTTTGGTATCCTTTCTATTAGCAGTCACTGTTCTTCTTCTTGGACTGCTGTTTGTTGTTTGAGATGGTATATCGGCACCCACAGTTTCTAATGCCCGATTAGCATAACTTTGAGCAACATTTGATGCCAATTCTAATGATATACAAGGGAACTTTAAGGCATCAAATGGATGTACCAATGTTTGTGTTGCTGTTTGATCACCATAATTATGAAGTAGTAATGATTGTCGTACTCGATCACCATCCTCAAAGTATGTTTCCCATTGACAACATGCTGCATTCGTTCTGTATAGTAAATATTGTGCTCGATCTATCTGTGGTTGCCAATGGTTGAATTGAGTAGATGATGAGAAATCTATATGAGTTGTTGCATCACTGTTTTCCTCGTCTTGGGTAGATGATATATGATGATTCAACCAATATGTAGCCTCCTCAATAGCCAATCGTAACCGTCTACCGGCCTCGTCATAATACTCTCTATCAATATATAATGTTGCCAATCCCATACGATCTTGGAATAGTTCATTTAATTGCTGTTCTGTGAATATAACTTTTGCAGAACTATCTTCAGAACTATCAACTACCTGATTAGACGATACACTCAAACTATCCTTCCATATGTAATACCTCTCCTCTGCCAATTCAACTTTCAAACCTAAACACTGTTCAAACAAACGTGATACCTGTGATGATGTAAGATCAATACTAAATGCTTGAGCTAATATATTAAATGCACCGTCGGCATCTTTATTTGATAGATGTGTCTGTGCTTGTGATAGTAATTCTTCTAGTGGAGATAAGTAGGAGGCAGTATTTGATGGTAAAGAAGAAGGTTGTATAGATGGAGCTGTAGGTTGATCATCTTGTATATCTCCACCTCGAGTGTTGGTGATGGCTAAAAGTAAATGACGATAATGATGTGTGTGATGGGGTTGCCGATTTTGATGTTGTGGGGTAAACGCTAGAGAATATGATGCTAGAGAATATGATGTTATTGCAAGAAGGATTGACACAGCGAATCCATAAGTATACCAAGCCATTGCATTGATAGAATAGACCCCGTCGTTGCCACCAATGATTGTCGCCGCTGCCTGGTGTAGGAGGCAACTCTTTCGTTGTTAGTCAAACGGGCGTGAATCAAAATATTTTTAGCGATCAGACAATGTTGGCTTGAGGTAGAAGTGATAGATGTAAGAGGTTTACATTCAATAGGTGCCGTTCCTCTGATATCCAATTCACTGCATAGATATCTTCTTCTTTATTAGTAGTACCGGCGGGTGAAAGGACGCAGTATCAAATCTCATACCTAAGGCATTCTTTATAAAAATCAATAACAACTGAACGCAACAACAAAATAGTAGGTAGACTTTGGTAATAGTATATTACCAACCATAATACATCAAGTACTACAAACAAACCAGAAGAATAGAGAATGGCGCAGGAAAGTAATACAGAAGTATTTGTATACACAGAAGGTGCGGTAGTACCAGATGATGTGGTTCGTGTACGAGTTCATCCGTCTGTTACTGTGATTCCTGAGAATGCATTTTATCGTCGAGATTATTTGGAAGAACTAGAGTTATGTGAAGGATTATTAGAGATTGGACGGAATGCATTCGAATGTGTAGCTATAAAGCAATTATCAATACCTTGTACAGTCACAGTGATACGCTCAAACGCATTCTATCATTGTAAACAATTAAAAGAGCTGGAGCTTCGTGAGGGACTACTAGAGATTGAGGATGAAGCATTCTTGTGTGTGCGTCCTATGAGAAGACTAACAATCCCTAACACTGTGAGGAGTATTGGTACTTTGGCTTTCTGCCATGCATCATGTAGATTACAACATCTTCAGTTACCAGAGGGTATTGAAAATATGGGGAAATATACCTTTAGTCATAACAGATGCCCAACTCTCAGAATTCCTCCCAGCTTGACTAGAATAACATGCTCATTTCTCGGTAGATGCCTAAGCATGTTTTCTATTGAGTTGTCTGAAGGTATTACAATTGTTGAGCGTACCGCGATACAACAGTCTCATTCCTTACGGAATATTGCCTTTCCACATGATGTATTTATTGATAATGAGAATGCATATATAGAAGAGATTGCTGATAAAGTTTTTGATAGGTGCACTGATTTGCAACAACTATATGAGACAGACCAACAACTTGTAAATTCATTGAAACATAGGTTTGATTCCCTGCCAATTCATAAAATGATATATTACCAATCATATAACAATGTTACTGTAGATCAACTCAATGAAGCAACAAGTATAAAAATTAGTCAACGTCGGAGTAAGATCAATCCTAGCGGTAGTGAACAGGATTGTTTGGGGATGACTCCCCTTCACATTATGGCTTGTTCTACTGTTCAGAATATTGAATTGTATAAAGCGCTTATTGATAAGTATCCCGAGACTCTCATTACTGAAGATAGATGGCAAGCAATACCATTACTTTATGCGGTCTGGGGAGATGCTCCGGATGAGATTGTGCAATATCTAGTAGAAAGTTACAAATCTATCCACCCAAATTATGAGCTGAATTGGAACAAGATGGCAGAATCGTTGTGTCTTGGTCATGCAGCAACATCTAGCATTCAAATGTTGCTAGACGTGCAAGATTCTCCTCGCCAAAATGTTGATTGGCATACAATTATTCAGAAAGCAGCAACGAACCAAACACCAATAGTTCAAGCAGATGTCTTTGAGTTCCTAGCTAAGCATAGCTACTCAAAGCGTATTGATACAATTGGTATGAAGCAGTGGCGAAATGATTTGACATCGGATATTGAAGAGCATGTGCTGATTGAAAATGGCACAATTGATAAGCCTAAGAGTTATATACTTTCTCGTGATCTCCCCAATAGACAAGGTTGGCTAGACGGCTTCAATTCCAAACTGTCAAACTATGAAGCCAGATATCAAGAACTGAAAGAAGCCACGACAGTGATTGAGCTTGTTCTTTGGAAAAACAAGATCAGTGAAGCAGGGAAGTCTATTGATGAAGAGGTCGGGAGTGGAAAGAAGATGAAGTTGGATGAGTCAGCTATTCGGAAACAGTGCCGTTTTAGTTGTGGTGCCGATATCGTTATTGAGCACATTTTACCATATCTCTATTAAGTGCAGTAGCTTGAAGTTGGACAGTGTGAAGAAGTGCCAAATTGCAGGTTTCTTCTGATTATCTGTATCTGTAACAGACGAGGTATTGTAGTATAAAGCTCTAATAACAAACAACAGATTTGTGTAGCAATTAAGATTCTCTCTTTATTATACTTTATTCACTAAGGTTTTGTTAGTGGCCTAGAGATTCTCTCATCGATACTATTCTTAAACAACATAAATAATAAAACAACTTGGCCTAATCTTTCTCCTAGGGTGGACCCATGAGAAAGTGTTATTCCTCATTCATTCTTTTAAGAGATATGATCAGCCGACTATTTGGACACACATCAACAACTATACTTCTTCTTCTCGGGTGTATTCTTCTATATTTTGGGGTGGGAGCAGGGGAGTGTTATGTGTTTACTCCTCGGAAACAAGGTTGACCTTGGCACGGTCCAACTTGGTCTTGAGGTAGTAGGCGTATCCACCAAGTAAGATGAAGGATGCGGCGAAGATACCAATTAAGACAGAGGCGGTGGTGTTGACGGTTCCTGGTCCACTAACAACAACTCCATTCTTGCGTACAATCTTGATACCCTCCATGAAGTTACATGCGGCAGTGTTGGGGTACTGGGCAACACCTGAAAGTCCTGACTCGCACTTTCCTGATGCCTCGTATAGCTGTTCACAACCCTCCTTAACCTCATCAGCATCCTGGTTATCGTTATCGTTATTCTGGTCAGCATCTTGGGGTTCCTTGCATGACATGCACTCGGTACCGATCATGGTAGTTTCGGAGTAGGGCATGGATGATCCCATGAGGGACATGTAGGTGGTCTTGCCTGAGTAATCATCAGCAAACTGGGAGCATGTCTCCTCGGTGAATAGACCAAGGTGGATGGCACTTCCAGAGTCAGAGCAGTAAGCACCGATGAAGTATTGAACCTCCTCTGCCTCCAACTTACGACGTTGGTTATCGTCCTGGATTTCAAGTTCACGGCATTCGGCCATTTCCTGAAGTTCCTCCTTCTCCTCATCCTCCTGCTCATCATCGTTGTAGGGGTTACGGTCAACACAGTATTCCATACCCTTACCCATGTAACAGTCATATTGGCAGATTTCTTCATCGAAATCATCACCTTGGTTCTCACCGTCACACTCACAGTCTCCACCCTCTTGTACCTCAACCTCACAGTTGTACTCCTGATCCTGCTGGACGGCCTCGAAGTATGCCTCGAGATATTGATCCATACCAATAACATAATCACCATATCCAGAATCACAACCGGCGGCAGATTCCATTGAACAGCTTGATGATGGGCATAGACGGAATCGTACCAAACGCTGGGTTGAGATCATAACATCATCTTCACCATCAGCCTCCTCATTGAACTGTTGGTTGTGGTAACATCCCTGGAACTTTAAAGACATGTCGGCAACCCATGTAAAGTCAATTTCTTCGTTAGCATCTTCTAAACGACGTGCTCCGGCAATTAACTTGGATCCAACCTTTGATGTGGCCGAGATGGAGGCACTGGGAGTAACAGACTTGGCGTCTGACTTGACTAGGGCGGCAGCGAGGGCGATAAGGGCGATCTTCATGGTTTGTTATTGGTATTTGCAATGGATATGATGAGTAGTAGGAATTATGGTAAGTTTTGTTAGTTTTGTGCTTAGCAAAAACCTCAACGCATATTTGCCTCATTTCTTGTGCTTGGCATTCATTTCGCCAATTTCATCGGAATTCGGCGATTCGGATGGGTGTCCATTTCGACAGATGGCAAGTTCAACTGTACTGTGGGCTTTGTATTCAGTCTTCTTCCCACTGGGTACTATACTTACGGATTGTAGCTACTCTTCTTCTCATCATCTTCTCTATGTAGGTATACACCTGTTGACTGCAAATACTGTTTGTATTGGTTAGCTCTGGTTTCCTCCGACTCTTAACTTCCCTGCTTCTCTTGTCGATATGTATGGGGGCATAATCGTAGTTTCCAGGAGACAAAAGAGGCCGGCTACTTGTAAGTAAGCAAAAGCAAGGAGCAAGAATGAGCTAGCTCTTCAATTTAATCTATGCAAGTAAGTCTAGGAACATAAGTAAGTTCCCTATTATGCACATAATATCGTGCATCCTTCATAGATACAGGAGATATGGGAGATACCTCGGCTGTTGTTACCTCTATTCCAGTCTACTGGCCTCTCCTCTCCTTTCACAACTTATTCTGCGACACAAACAAGATACACAATATTACATATCACATTCAAAGTGTGTAGGTTAACAAAAGTTTATACATTTATGAACTTCCCACTAGAGACTAAAAACGAGTTGTTGGGATGTTGTTTGTAAAGGAAAAAATGCTATCCACTCTCCCCCCACAAAACAATACCAATACACCTCGCCATTCTAACATTCCAAAACATAGTAGTGTGTAACACGAAGTAAATCCTAATCTCTCCAAATAAGTCAAGAGAGAATAAGGGTACCACTTTATTTAATGTACACCCAATAATTTAGTTTTGTCCAACAGTCTCAATGTTCTTCATAAGATCTTCAACCTTCTCTTCTAAACGATCTTCGGCCTCTGATTGAAGTTTCTTAAATTGTGCCTCGTAGTCTACATCGTCGGCCATTCTAATTGAAGATTGGACAGCAGGTCTGTTTTGTTTATATTAGGGAAAGAGGGATATAAATGTTAGATAATCGAGACATATCAAAAACATACTGTTTATACGCCACACTCCACATCCGCCATCGCCACGCCCGTATTTTACCCCATACTTTCTCCATCTAATCGAGAATAAGCTTGGAATGAGGGGCTGTAGAGCCATACCAATATAACGGAGGCCACCATTAATTCTTGATTAAGGGCATAAAAAAGATACCACAATAAATATAAACCTGTAAACCAACACCGTCCACCGACGACGACAACAACAACCGTATACTACCGTCTAAATAGCATCTGTAACCAATTACAGAGGTAAAGATAAGTAGCTGCATAGGGCTGTTCACGACCTCGTTATTTAAGCCACCAATAATTCTTCCTCATCATCGTCGAATAAATAGTTCCCTCTCTCGTTCAATAAAACCTGTCATCAAATCAACGCACCTGGAGGCAGGAACAAATGCCGAAGCAGATGCAATAGCAGCAAGGATAAGAGCAATCTTGTACATGGTTAGTATTTATTAAAGAGGAGGTAGTAGAGTTTAGTAGGAGTTATACTTAGAGTGGAACCAGCCACGCACTAATTTTTTTCAAGTACGATTTAGGATACCAACCTGCCGGCGGCGGACAGACCTTGAACAAATCTTTCATTTTGGAAATGAGATGTTGTGATCAGTTGATATATCATTTGAATACTTATAAAGTATCGGAGCGTGATATCAGTATGGTGCGCAGTAGTTTGCAATGGCGGAGGCCGCCGATCTCTTCATCTGATAGAATAAGTAGTAGAAAAAGAAGACGGTATCCTTCTTCCAATTGTAGAATGAGTACTGCAAAGATAAAGATATGTTGCAATGTTGTTGCAGCTCTACTACTGCTTGTATGCAGTAGTATCAATATAATATCATTGGTACATGCATTGATAGTTCCACCACAAACGAGTAGGTATAACAGTCGGCTTTCTCATCGGCAACAAAGCAAAAAGATATGGGGTATCCAACAAAATACAAATTCATACACATCTCATGTTCATTCTTCTTCTTCAACAACACAAACCTACATGACAACTGCAATATCAGCAGCACCAAGTAAAGAAGTTGGCAACAATCAAACTCCTTCTACTAAACCAAGAATAAAAGGCCAAGCATCATCAGCACAATCAAATACAAAGAAGAAGCAAACCAAAAAGTCAAACAAGAAGTCAAAGAAACAAAAGTCTAAATCTAAAGTAGTACAAGAAGTAGAGCCATGGAATGCCAATTATAATATTTCATTGCGTACCCAACGTCGTATACAATCTGCTGCATACAAAACCAACCATGTACGGGGAGAGGAGAAGGCACAGGCTATATTACAAACATTACTATCATCATCACCAAATGAATGTAATGCTGCCAATATTGTCTGTGCATTAACATTAAGTTCCAAGGCATTGCCTCGACGACATAGTATCAACTCTCCTCCATCTTCATCCTTTCCTTCCCTATCAACTACAACAAAAGTAGAAGAGGCACTACAAACATCACTCCATCAAACATTATCAATACTCCAAACACTAATTACACAAAATAAATTAACACCACGACAATTATGCAATGCTTCATGGTCATTAGCTAAATATGTTGAATATGAACCATCCCTATACTTATCCTCCCTTAATCACTCACAACAACAACGTCACTCACCACATAAAGGTGCAACTATACTTAAAGATGTCAAAAAGTGGAACCTAAATCAAAGTACAATTACAACAAAAGAATCAAATATGGAAACTCTAATTGAAGATATATTGAATCTAATTGCATTGAGAATAGTAGAACATTTAGAGGATACACGGTATGAAAGTACACCACCGCAGTCTACAAACAGCAAGGCAAGTAAAAGCAGTCTACTAAAGAAGGGACAGAAGAAGAAACATCGTGTACAACCGGGAGAACTAAGCATGTTACTATGGTCATTTGCTACTATTAAACGTAGAGATTGTCCACCGGGTTGGGAGGTACCTCGTCGTTTAGAACGTTTATCGACTAATAGTAGTGGTGACAATGTTGCAAGTAGTGGAGAAGGGAGTGGAGAAGAGGGTGGAGAAGAAGGAGGAGTTGGAGAGGAAAGAGAGGGTGGATATGAAAAGGAGAATGTAGACTATGTAACATTTACAAATGATGGACATGAGGAAGAGAATGTTGATTATGTAACGTTTGTCGAGTTTGATGATTCATTCAAGTCGGCATCAGCAAACAGACAACAGTCTCAAAAGAAGAAGAAGGAATATACAAGCATCACATCGAAACTATTTGATGCTGCCGCCATTGCATTTTGTCAAGGTGAAGGTTCCGCCGTGAAGCAACAACATCAGTCGTCGTCTACTGGCACGGCGGATGAAAACCCAACAACATTACTAAAGGCATGTAAATGGAGTGAATTATCAAATATTGCATGGTCATACGCCACACGAGGTGCATACCGTACTAAAGAGGGTGAGGCTATGTTATCATTCTTTGCTAAGGAGGCTACACGTCGTATTGAATATTGCACTACTACTAGCAGTAGTCAATCTTCTTCTTCAAGTGGTGGTGATAAGGACTGCAATAACATCCTACCACGAGATGTAATACAAATAGCATGGGCACTAGGCACGATGGAGTCCGATAATGTATCAGTTGGTGATTCACTGGTTCATTTAGTTGATGCCATTAACAACTATTGGATAAACAATGGTTCCTTTCGACCACTTCAACGTTGGACATGTGCAGACTTGGTCCAAATGGCAACAGCGTTAGCACATGGTCGACTTGATAATCAAGATGTGTTAATGGCAGTATATGAAGAGTCATTAGAAAGGATACGAATTAGTCGACAAGATCCCACCAAGAAACATGGAGGATTTTCAACTTCGGAAATATCAATCTTACTTTGGGTTCAGGCGAGATTGTACCTAACATCCAAGTTTGGTAGTGTTTATGAATCCTTTCCAAATACTGCCTCACGAGCATTATTGGAACGTATGGATAGAAATAGTGATTATATTGAACAAGGTGAGCTGCTGCCTCCAATGAGGATGCAACATCATGGCTTGGGATCACAAGAACAGGCCAATCTAGCATGGTCACTAACCGTACTCGAGACTTATGATGATAATGTAGTGATACTACTACAGAACATATTCCACGCCGCATCTACCAACGATGAGGGTATTATCCAACTTGAACATGCACATCAATTATGGCAATCGTACTTTCTCTTGAGTAAAGACTGTCCAGAGGCAGTCAAGTATGTCCCCCAAGAATTTAGTCAATACCTTGAGGAGAAATGGAATATTGAAAAAGGACGTCGTAAGACAAGTTCAAGTCGTCATCGTGCCATAAGTCAAACACTATCCTTAATGAAGGTGGCACATCGTAATGAATACGATGAAGATGTAGATGTTGCCATTGTATTAGATGAGGATAGTGTATGGACACATACTGCTGAGGAGGACTTTCCCTCGTGCTTTGATGGCTTTGATGATAATGTAATGAATAAGCAGTGGAAGAAGGTGGCTATGGAATTCGATGGTCCGCATCACTTTACTGTCATGGCATCATCTGGTAAGGATTTGGAGGCCATGGCAAATGGTGAGAAGATTAAACCTCGCGTGTTGGGACATACTGTGCTCAAGTATAGACTATTAAAGAAGAAGGGATGGACAGTTGTTAGAATACCGTATTATGAGTTTGATAAAATTCCATTTTGGGCAAGTATGGAAAGGCAGAGGTATTTGCAACGTGCACTAAAGACTCATGAGAAGATTGAGTTTAGTGATATAGACATATCCGAGTACAAAGCCATGCCATCTACTCGGCACTCGAGATTTGATTGAACTAGAGTAGTGCTTGATGATAAACTACCTAAGGAAAACTAACAACCACAAATGTACGGATAACTATCACGTTCGAAAAGATTTGACTATTACTTTTCACCCAAACCTGCTAACTCCGCCTAGGGGCGAGATAAGGTAGCACATTCTCAATAATGAGATCAGCGCCACAATTGACTCGGCTCTGTTCTCGGAGGTCTGACTCGTCAATCCTAGGCTTCTTGCTGTTCCTACTTTCAGCATCTTGCTCAATTGATGCCGAATCGTTGATCTTCTTCTTCCAAAGGACAAGTTCAATCATTGTCGTGGCTTCCTTCAAATGGTTGTATTGAGCTTCATAGCTTGCAAGTTTTGATTTAACATCATTAATCCAAGTTCGTCTTGACAATGAAGCACCTCCCTCTATCACACTTGACATGTCATTACGCCAGGCCTTCACTCCAATCGCACAGATACGCTTTGAGAAACTACTTTTGAGTAAAAGTTTGAACGTCTCATTTGATGTAGTTGTATTTCGATTTGAGAAGTCATTTGCAATCAACTTATCAAACACTTGGTCCCAATCAATACTTTGATCAGGGAAGGATTCTAGTTGCATATCAAGTAGCTTCTGAATCACATCCTGGAAATTTATTATGCTGAAATGCACCATCATCTCTGTCCAATTGAATTCATGATTAGGGTAAAGGGATTTATAACTCTCCACCAGGAACTGAATAATATCATCAGGTGCCCTCCCCCATACTGCGTAAAGTAGCGGTGGTGCCCCCCATCGATCTTCTGTAATGAGAGTGTCGGGATACTTTTCAACCAATACTTTATATAACTGGATATTTTGTACTGATGAGCATGCCAATATGTGAAGAGGAGTCATTCCTAAACAATCTTGCTCCTTTCCAGTCGGATCCAACTTACTACGTAATGATCTTTTTTGTCCGCGTCTCATATTTGTTGCATTGTTGAGTTGGTCCACTGTCATGTTGTTATATGATTGGTAGTAGATCATTTTGTGAATTGGCAGATTGTCAAACCGATGTTTCAATGCATTGATGATGTTTGTTCCCGAGCCAAATAAATGTTGGAGGTCATCGCAGTGTATAAATGCATCATCCTTAACTTCAGTATCATGTGAAATGGCAACATTTCTTAGATAGATATCACGGCAAAAAACATAACCCTTAATGAGTCTTACACTTTCTGGAACCTCCACAGAAAGTATGCTACAGCAACAACTAGATACTGATCTCATAATTGTCGTGATGAGTGGCATTCTTAATGTTGCAGTAACTGCTCCTTGGAAAAATGCATATTCTCCAATACTTTCGATTGAATCTGGGAGATGAATTGCTGGTATTGAATTATATGCAAAAGCATATCCCCCAATTGCCTTGACAGTGGAAGGGAAGTTGATTCTTTTCAAGAGTGCACAATCGTGGAATGCCATTTTCCCGATCTCTAACAAACCATCACGAAGCTCAATCTCTTCCAATTGTCTGCACTCAGAAAATGCATGTCGGTGGATAATTGTCACTGTAGATGGAATGGAAATAACTTTCAATGAATTGCACTTATGGAATGCACCCCGTCCAATCTCTAACAATCCATCACATAACTCAACTTCCTCTAACTTCTTTTGCTCAAAAAATGCCTCTTCAGGAATTTCAGTAACGGATGGATGAACTCGTACACGCACTACATCATGAGGTACTACCACCCCCTCCGTATATACAAACACTTCGGTATTACTTTCTTCCGCCATTCTCTACTGATTAATTTTACTTTCTTTATATCACCTCTACAATACTATGTAAAAATAAAGTGCATGTAATTTTTGTGCAGCAATGAACTATCAAACTGCCACCGCAAAATCATAGTATTGTCCAATATAAATACTAACGCATCGAATACTTATTAGAGAGCTTTATTGGTACTATTTGACCAAAATAATGTGCAGTAATGCTAATTACTAAAGAGCTTAACTCCCGTTAGGCTCGATCGATCTAGAGACAAAAACTCAGAACTGGCCTATACTTTTCATACAAGTAAGTGACAGCATAAAGCATCATACTGTGCTCAAGTATAGACTATTAAAGAAGAAGGGATGGACGGTTGTTAGAATACCGTATTATGAGTTTGATAAGATTCCATTTTGGGCAAGTATGGAAAGACAGAGGTATTTGCAACGTGCACTAAAGACTCATGAGAAGATTGAGTTTAGTCTTAGTGATATAGATATATCCGAGTACAAAGCCATGCCGTCTACTCGGCACTCGAGATTTGATTAACCATTAGATACAATACAAAATACTTAGTCTTTCACTTTAAACAAGTTTCTTTTCCCTTCACTTAAGTTTAGTTTAGTTCCGAATG
>Ga0214480_100109_pt1 | contig 35001 bp, 26 predicted proteins | sample M1_20Mar14CPVII9_3_FD_165042 | JGI IMG/M metagenome (GOLD analysis project Ga0214480, IMG submission 165042) | Marine eukaryotic communities from Monterey Bay, California, United States - M1_20Mar14CPVII9sort6BwellE17 | ecosystem: Environmental > Aquatic > Marine > Unclassified | place: USA... | reverse complement strand
TCCGTGTATATCTATATCATCTAGGTTTACATAAGAGAACGGGAAGGCCACTCACCCTTCTTAACCTCTAGTTTACTGGCTTTGCTAGGCTGCCGAGTAACCTTATTCGACGTGGTAAAGGACTACTGCTATTGGGCTGATGGATAACCTTGTCCAACGCAATACAGTACATTAATACACTACAGAACAAGTCGGTTTCTGTAAGAACTTGAGAATGTTGCAATAACTGGTGCATCCTCAGTTAGGACAGATGTTATACCATTGGGATTGATCTGGGCCACTGCATCAGCACCGGCAGCCTTGATGTATTCCTTAATTTCAAGTCCATCACTGTTGTTGATTCGAACTGAGGGAACAACTTGATCAACTATCTCAGAAGAATCTCTATCATTGTACAAAATCATCCCAACACCACCCGCATCAAGTACCGCTCTGGATAAAGAACTAGAGGGTACAATTCCACCCTGACAGAGGACAATTTTACCTTTGACCATAACCTCATTGAGCTTTCCAAGGCCATTTGTTTCACAAAACCCTTCGTCTGTTGCTCTCCTAGAACAACAAGACTCACTACCTACGTCAGCACTATCAACAAGAGACAGCTCCCCATCTGTGCCATTTGTAATAGATTTACCTATAAAATCCCATTTGCCATCACTAGAAGATACAGATCCTTGGAAAGTACGTGGCTGGGTGCTCGCTGCCACTACAGTATACCATGGAGATGACTTGAATGTGGTCGATGGACGCGGACCATCATTTCCAGCGGCGGCAGCAATAAAGATACCTGCTCTGGCTGCATTTAGAAACGCAATATCTTTAGACGAAGTCAAACCATCACTGGTACCACCAATAGAATAGTTAATGACATCCACACCATCTTGACATGCATAATCAATAGCCTTCGTCAAGTCCGATACAAGACCACGTAGGTTCGATGTTGCTTTGTAGGCAATGATTCGAGCACGAGGAGCCATACCCGAAATCTTGCCAAGGTCTACTCCGTTGATTTTGGCTGGTACATCCCTATTACCAGCAGCCGTTGAGGCTGTATGGGTACCATGTCCATTATGATCACGAGCTGAGTAGAACTCATCTTGCTTAATGCCGATTGCTTTGATCTGAGCATCCAACACAAATCGTCCCCCAAGCAACTTGTTATTACACTCGAATGGAATATCGTCAGGATTAAACGTGGTATTACCAAACTCACATGGAAGATCCGAGTTGGGAACAAAGCCATCAAGAGAAGGATATGTACCATTATCGGCAAAGCTTGGATGCTCTGGCCAGAGACCATCATCAATCACACCAATAACGACACCCTCCCCATCATATCCTCTAGCCCACGGTCCAGCAGGGGCAGTCAAGCCAGTGAAGTCAGGTGAAGTAATCGTTAGATCCCGAATCTTGGGTGGCCTACCTTGATTACTCCATACCGAAGAAGTAATTGGGTCAACATTTGACGATAAACTACTCTTACTCAAACGTCTACTACTACCACTAGTGGGCACTTTATCATCAGATCCTTCACAACTAGAGCTACACCTTCTTGTTTGCCCATTTCAGCAGCCTGATCTTCAGTCATTGATGCTTGGAATCCGTTAGAGCAATAGTAATACTCATGTGTCATATCCTGCTTGGAGATACCTGCAGTCTCGACAGCTTGGGCATGCTTATTCTTGAGATACTTTTTATACCTCTTATTCTTTCCATTAGAGTTTGCACTGTATGAAATAGTGATTTATTGTAGTGACATGTTCAATTGGTGGCAAGAAAATTCATATTTTGAGCATATGATAATGATATGCATTAGGTATTAGTAATATTAATGAAACATATCATAGGGATATCTTTGTGTCTACTTACCTCTTGCGGTTAAGCTTCCTCTCCTGATTCGATTGTGTTGTATCAATGTCATGAGTTAAAATTGGTTCGTCTTTCATCATGACAATGTAGGATTCCTTAGACGATGATGATGGATTGGGGGTTGCCTTTTGATATATCATATCAATGTGTATGGCCATACGTGTTATGTTTGTGCATATCATATGAGAGATAATAGAAATATGTATTAGTGTACGGTAGTTGAAGTTGAATCAATTTAAATGCATTTGTGATATCTGAAACAAAAAGAAGATACAATAGTACAACAAAATAACATGAACAACTTCGATATCGAATATGAACTTACACTAGCAAAGGCAGCATCTTGATACTTCCCTAACGACGACGCTGTTACCCCACATACCAAGAGGACGCTCTTGATATTGAATAACATATGAGATGGATATTCTTTTTTTAATATTAATAAATTGCTTTGGCTCTCCAAGTCGAGTTTAAATATGCTGATATGATAGTAAGCGAGATATGTAGCACAGCTAATGTGATACTGATACTGCTAGATGCTATTGCCTATTGTTATTGCCCACTTATAGTGATCTTTACTATTAACTAGAGGACCTTATAGCCATAATTGCCGTATGGCTGTAGATTGATCCCTCGGTCCTTGGTCTCTTTATATGCGAAATACAAACGGTATTGAAACTATCACTGCCATTACTGCCCATTTTGAAATATGTGCTTCGCTCAACTTTATGTGAGAACTGGTCATGAAAATAAGGCTGTTAGTTAATTTGGTAATTTGCTTTGCTACTCTATCCAGATGTCAAGACATGCAATGAACTATCTCCGCTGATGTTAATAATTGAGATCTATTCACCAATTGATGACCGTCTCTGGACAACAGCGGAGCAATAGCCAGATTGTCTCGGTGTATTCAGTACTCTCCCGATCAATCTTCTTCAATCCAAGTCTTGGGGCCTCACAAAGCAATTGAATAGGGAGATTGTTGTCATCATTTCTGATTGAAACCGAATCAATGTATTCTTGTTTCTTCAAGAGTAACTTAACTATATCACATTTCCCAAACCGACAGGCATAATGAAGCGGAGTGTTTCCCCACATATCTTTCATGCTACCACCGAAGGATGATACTGTGAAGTGATCCATCAAGTAATCAACAATATCAGCCGAGCTGAATCCACAGGCAACATGAAACGGAAGGGTGCCATCATTATCAGCAATGAATAGAGAATCGGGTTTTCTCTCAAGTAATAGTTTGATTGATCCCAATGAGGCCTGTGCGGAGAGCATGATGAAGAGAAACTTGTCCTACCTCATCTCGTACTGTCAATGATTTGACATCTTTGACTTTGATATGATATGACCACTGAGTCTCTAGAAATAGCTTTATATCCGATCGATGATCGTTTTCTACATCCTTGTCTCTAAAGAACAGCGAAGAGACTTTTGTTTCCAATGCCGATGGATCGAGATCAAATAGGCATTTAACTGCATCGAGATAACCATGGCGTGCAGCTACATGCAATGGCAACCTTCTCTGACTAGTACGAGCCCTAATCGACCCCTTATCTGCATTGTAGAGTACCTTGCATATATGTTTTGATCCCCCTACCGTTGCAGCTACATGGATTGGAAGCATTCTTTCTTCCCAACCTCCTTGGTGGCCATTCATAATCTTTAATGAAGTAGGGTCCTTCCCGATTAGGAGTAGCAAGATCTCAACAGCAGCTTTGTCTGGTAAAGATCCGTTCCTACACAAGATATGGACGGCTGTGTCGCCATCGCGGTCTGTGCGGCATATCAACTCTGGACATGTATTGATGATAAGTTTGATAATTCTTGGGTCCATTTTGGAACCAAGGCAAGCAATTTGCAAAGTTGAATGGCGTTCCCCGGTAAGTTGGTCACGAAGGAAAGTTTCGTTGCTTTCAATGAGGAACTTCACTATCCCAAATGAGTTCATAACTTGTAGTTGATTCATTAGCATGATGTCAAGAGGAGCATATACTGCTGAATAGTATAAAGCATGTTCTCTACCGGCTGTCGTCAAAGACTCAGGATAGTACTTGACCATCATTTTGACGGTATCAATATCAATATTCTTGTCTCGTCCGAGATAATAATGCAATGGCAGTCCTGCAAGAGATCCTTCATCTTGAACTAGCTCTCGTGGTATGGGATGATCTACACTAACTCCCCCGTCTAAAACGGATACTTTCCTTAATGCAGTTGGATATCTCGTGACTAATAATTGTATAACCGAATCGGGACATGAGCTATTCATGCAAGCCCAATGAAGAGGATATGCTGTCAATGGATCATGAGAGTAATTCACGTCAATTTCTCTACCCGCCCCACCGGAATCATATTCAGCAAGAAGATATTCAACAACATCCAATGTAACATTCTTATTTGAACATACCTTCTGAAGTAGATTCAAGTGTTCGGGGAGATTACATACCTCGCTGAAGAATAATTCCTTTGGTATACTACTGATTCGTTTCCTTATATTGTCCACTGTCACTCCTTTTGCTTCGCAGTATCTTGACAAGGAAAAGAACCCAAATACACCTTTGTAGAGGAGTATATCGATTGGTTTCACAAAAGTCTGTTCACATTCTTCGATCATTGATTCGGGATATTCGTTTACTAATTTGATAATTGTTTCCTTATCCATATTGGAAGATGGACGTGATACGTAATAGTGTAGGGGGAGACCTGACACCTCATACTCGTTATAATCATCAAGAATACCGTCTGGAACCTCGACCCCGCCCTGAATTATCGACAAATGGCGTATCGCTGCTGGACACTGCTTCATTAGAAATTCAATAACATCACTTGGACAGTGTTCATTATTGCATGCAAAGTGTAACGGGTATGCTTTACCTTCTCCCCATTCATAATAACATTCAATTTCCGCCCTAGCACCTTCTGGATAGTATTCCAATAGAAATTTAATAATATCCAATGATATGTTCTTATTTCCACAAAGCATATGTGCTTCTCGTAAAACATCTTGAATGAAAACCTGTGGTATCTGCTGCTCGATATGCTCTCTTAGTCCTGTGATAGACAACCCATCCTCATTACAATATTGATTCAAATAATTGGCAAGCATCTCACCAATTTCAAAGTCATAGAATGTGTCATCTTGTTTGCTGAAAGCTCCTGGGTATTCTTTAATAAGAATAAGGACTAATTTCGTATCAATCTTTCTTCCCAGACTCTTTTTTTCGTAATCCCAACATCCTGATTCAAGATAGTGATGTACCGGAAATTTAACACCATCGTCAATAGATGAATGACGAACAGCCTCTGGAAACTTCTCTGCTAAAAATGTAATCACATCACTTGGACAATGTTTATTCATACAAGCAACATGTAATGGATATTCCTCACCATTTTTAACACTAATACCTTCTGGGTAATACTCAAGTAAACACTTAATGATATCCAATGATATGTTCTTGCTATCACATAACATTGATGCTTCTCTTAACACATCTTGTGTTTTGTTTGGTGGTATGTTATCTTTGATAAATGTACGAAGGGCATCAACAGAAAGGTCATTATTGTCGTTACAGTATGTTCTCAATTTAGTTGCAAGGTCCTCAATCATCTCGTATTCATCCTCATTACTAATAGACGACTCCATCATATTATATTAGTTCATGTACACTATCTTGTGAAATTTTTAAAGGTTTTTGTTGGTGTATATAAAAAGCTGTATAGACAGAGATATCCCGTTTTTATGAGCTATGATTCCGAGGTCAATTAATTATACAACTCTACTACTGCTAGTGGAGGTTATTGCGGGTAGTATTGTGTTAAATCTCTGCTCAATAGTAGGGATAGATATCTAAGGGGTTATTTCGTTGTATCGCCAAAATGGATTTTACTCGTGTTTGTGTAGAAATGTTGATTTGGTGTGTAATGCTTGCGTGCCCTTTGTTGATTGGTTCTTTTATATATCGGCTGAATGATAAGACAATACCTCATATTGTTTGTAAGATGTCTCTTCCCATACGTAAGCGCAAGCTGGATGAATGTTCATTTCCACAAGATGATAATGATGATCGAAAAAAGAAAGCAAAGGATTGTGAGCAAACAACAACAGAAAGTATGGTACATGTGAATGATTGTACTGAAGAGATGAATGATATCAATAGTAAATACTCTCCTCCTTTAGTATCTGTTAGTGAAGAAGGTTCAACACCTACTGAATCTTCTGCACTTACGCCTGCAGCTGCCTCATTTGTATCTACTAGTACATCTGATTCATCGTTTGTTTCTACTACTGCTAATACTACTCAAAACAATAGTATGGGTATTAGTAGTATTAATAGTAGTATTCCGGAAAACGTCAATGATGTATCTTTTGCTGTTCCTATGAATATGATTGTCCACCGCACATATCAACAGAACCCAGTACCATTACCCAACAACAATACCAAAGACGAACAACATAATAATACCTCCTCCACTACTGCTTTAGCTCGTCCTCGTAATAATAGTATATTCTCAAAGATTCTTGAACCGGGTACTAAAGTACAAACAATACTACTGGCAGGACGGAATCAAAATGGATTAATGGGTAGTATTGTTGAATACAATAGTAGTAATGAACGGTATACTGTTGAGATTGATAATGTTGATGGGAGTAGTGGTAGTAAAAAGAGGAAGAAGAAAAAGAAGGAGAGAATGTTCCTTAAACGTCGTAATTTGAAAAGGTTGAAGGAAAGTACCGCATCTCCTATTGATAATGATGTTGATACATCTCAGAATACAAATGATGTTAGTGGATTTACCATTAAAACAGAGATTGGGATTGTACAGCCTGAGGATGAATCAGCCGAAGATATTTCCTCAATGAAGATTTCTGATTTGATAAAAGAGTTGGATTCATACGGTGTAAACACGTCAAACTTTCATGAAAAGTCGGAACTTGTTGATGCACTTAAACGTGCAAGAGAAATTATATCCCGACCGCCACAGGATGTTTCTTCTATCCGCCAATCCAAACAGAATAGTCAACGTATGATTCGAATGATGTGTCTGTTGGGTGGTATTCTCATGCTGATTACTGCTGCTCGTTACTCTCTGAAAGGTATGAATAGTATTAGTAGTAATAGTAACATCAAAGTCGAAGAAGAGAAGAAGAATGTTATGGATGAAGAGAAGGAGGAAGCTGCGGAAGAGAAAGAACGAAATGAAATGATTGAATTGGTGGGTAGTATTTTACAACTCAAGTCAGAAGATAAGAAGGATGCGTATTACGCTATCCTTGACGTTGAAAGAAATGCCACACATGATGATATCAAAAAGGCATATCGAGGACGTGCTCTAAAGTTACACCCTGACAAGGACAAATACAACACGCCCAATGCAACACAAGCATTTAGGGCAGTAGGGGATGTATACGATGTATTGAATGATCCATCAGCACGAAAGAGGTATGATAAACGCCGTTTCAGTAGTAGTACACCATCTTCATCTCCATCGTCGTCAAAGCCGGGAAGAGACGAGTATGGAGATAGAGATGATGAGTGGAATGGTAATAGTTACTCTCGACCTCGGTATGAACGATATAGACGTCGAAGTAGCTCTCATCGTCCTTACTTCAATTATGACGACGATTATGGGTACAAGCACAAGAATGTTAGTGAAGGAGAAATCTTTTGGGGGGTTATGAAAATGTATGCCGCTGGGTTTGGCATCGTCGGCGTTTGGGCAATGTTTATCAAGGAGATCCTTTGGACGGGCTCCTGGTAGTTGAAAAAGATCGGATAGCTTTGAATGTGATTAGAAATAGATGTGTGCTGAGGAGACTTTACAAAGTTGCTGCCTTAGGGCTAGCACGATAGTTTTCTTCTAATTCATAACGTTTCATATGCAAGTGTTGTATGTTATTCAAACTTGTTTGTTGCAGCACCTACATGATGGCATACCTCCACTTGATGGCCAAACATTGCCTGGCCATCGGCAGAAAATCAAGAGATCTGAGGCAGGAAACCTGCCAACGTGGGGCTGTAAAAGTATGGTGGAGGGCCCTACAATCATGCTGGGAGTGTTCATCACCCTGTTATGCATTCATACAATGCCAAACAAGCACTATTGCAGCACCTACATGATGCCATACCACCACTTGATGGCCAAACTTGTCTGAGAGTTGGCAGAAAATCAAGAGATCTGAGGCAGGAAACCTGCCAACGTGGGGCTGTAAAAGTATGGTGGAGGGTCCTACAATCCTGCTGGGAGTGTTCATCACCCTGTTATGCATTCATACAATGCCAAACAAGCACTATTGTAGCACATACATGATGCCATACCTCCACTTGATGGCCAAACATTGTCTGACCATCGGCAGAAAATCGAGAGATCTGAGGCAGGAAACCTGCCAACGTGGGGCTGTAAAAGTATGGTGGAGGGCCCTACAATCCTGCTGGGAGTGTTCATCACCTTGTCATGCATTCATACAATGCCAAACAAGCACTATTGCAGCACCTGCATGCTGTTATTTGTCTGAGGTTTGGCAGAAAATCGAGATTTTTCCCTAGTGCTGTAAAGTATGGCGGAGTACTAATTTATAACAGTTCATATGTAACAAGTTTGTAAATAGAATATAATAATAACATCGTCACGATTAAGATGTACCTAATCTAATCATCCGCGTACTCTATCTAACATTACCCCGCTTATTGTCATACAACTCTGGCATTTTCCACCCACGTAATGTCTCATACATAATTGATAAAGGAGGTACACTGACCTTGTCTTTAGGAGAATAGCTTTCATGATTGCGATGAGAGGAGTAAAGATTGTATATACTTTGCAGTACTTGGGGGGTGAGCTTCAGAGCAAAAGAGATATCATCATCATCCTCATTATTATTATTATCAAACTCCAAATTCAAATAGTGCACATTACTCTCCATCTTATTTCTATCTGATAATAGATAATAAATCTTTCTACTTCTGTTCACTTTGCGGTGGCCAATACAAACAGTAGCGGTGTTTACAACATCAAGGTAACTGAAGCTGCCAACTATTTGACAAGTATGGTTGCTATCGGCCGCTGAGTTTAGACTTGTAGTATCATAAACAGCTTTGAACAACATCTTTGCACCAGCATCTGTTATATCGTTATCACCTAGATGGATTTGCTCTAAATTGATGTTATGTTTCAAGGCGCGGGCAATCAATGTGGCATCTTCATCATTAAAGTTATTATTCTCCAAGATTAGTTGCTTGAGAGGAGGATTCGTTGCAATAAAGTCCGGTATTGCAGTACAACCCCCAGTTTTAATGTTATTGTTTTCAAGGTCAATGTTATTCCAACCTTTGTTCTCAGCAAATAGTAGTTTTATTGCATCATACCCATAACAATTGATACCCTCATCCCTAAAACAATTCTCAAGACGGACATAATGTTTGAGTGAAGGGTGGCTGATAATAGCCTCAACTAAGCAATGGGCATTCTCTGCACTACTCACTTGATTATTTACGAACTCAAACTCACTTATGTTTGTGTTGTCTTTGATTAATTGGACTGCAAACTCAATCCCTTCCCGAGGTATTGCATTGTAAACTCGTTATTATTTAATGTAAGAGTAATGTTTACCTTACCTCTCATGGCTGGTATTAATAACTTGAGAACCGATGATGGAAGTTCAATACTATGAAGAGTAAATCGATCCAACGTATCTGGATATATCTGAAGTGCATTGGCAAACTCTTTCCAGTGTGGAAGAAGTATATTGTTAAAAGTAAGAGCGTAATCTTCAATAAAGTCCGTTCCTCTTAGTGTGATATCTTTGCAATCTTCTCCTCTCCTTAATGCACAAGTAATTTCCTTGATGTTAAGTAGAAACTCTTCCATTTCCGTAATGCCCGCATCGGTATAATCTTCCCAATAAATCCTTGGAATAGCAGGTAATGAGTATTCCCATGTACTCTCTTTACTCATTAACTTAACCGATCTTTTCAATAGTTCACATTTGTTTTCTAATTGATGAATTTCAGATGAATGTACTCTATCGATTGAATTTATAGTATTCACCAAGTATGTGTTTCTCTGAGCCATACGAGATAGTGCATCTTTCATGCCATCCATTTCATTTTGCATAGAGATGCACCGACTTTCTAATTCATCCACACGAGATAGTTTACCTTTAATCTCTTGCATCTCCGCTAATACCGCGGCCAATGATATACCACTTTCATCACTGTCAACCCTACGCTTCTTTGTGGTATTATTAGTACTCATTTTGTATATAGTATAATTATTGGTATAAATAGACGCCGACAACTAGAGAGAGAGACTATCGTACATGCCGGCCGTGATAGGAAAAATGGGAAGGATACCATTTTTATGAGAGTAGAATATGAGATATTTGATATCGATGTTAGACGTTACATAGATGTTTAGAGAGCGATAACTCAAATAATATATACTTCCATACACTAATAATACAGTCACTGGATCAGTTTTAAACCCTCTTTCGGTATTTGGTATTCTTAGGGCGGTAACATTTACATGCATCGAGAAATAGTCTACTAAAGAAGGTGCACCTATCTCATGCAATAACAACCTCTCTAGATAAGATGCAGCGGCAGATAGGTCGAAGACGTCAATCCTACTGGATGATATATATTATCTTACTATTTGTCAGTTTCCCTTTGATATGGAACGTTTATCATTCATTTCATGACATTTACAAAATGAACAACTCAATAATAGAAGCCGAATCCTTTGGGGCACCTCGAGAAGAAGTTGCTAAACCACAACCACAATCATTTAACAATAAGGAAGATGAAGAACATTTATCCTATTGGGATTCATCTAAATCAGTTGTTATGGGCATGATCAATGGGTTTCCATTAAGTATATATGAAACTTTTGTCGGCTCTCTTCGTGCTACGGGTTATCCTGGTCATATCATCTTAGGCATTGCAAATGATGCACCGACAGGTACTATCAATTATTTGACTAGTCAAAATGTTACAATTAAATATATAGAGAATGCTGAAAGATGTACATATAATGGCACAAAACTCAATAATGGACAGATTGTTAATATGCAAAAAGAGAAGGGTTGGAAGTGTACCAAAGATCATCCAGATTACAAACTTACTTGGGGCACTACAAAGATTGGTTAGATGAATGTACGCATGTACAGATGGTGTTATACTGACGGATGTACGCGATGCTTACTTTCAACGTGACCCATTTGTAACCGCAACCAAAAGAAATCAGACACACAGCTTGATGGTATTCGAAGAAGACCCCGCGCTGGACAATACCAATTGGTTAACAGTTATACCCGTTAGTGCTTGTCGGAATTATACAGTCGGTAATACAAAAATGCTGTGTAGTGGCTCCACAATGGGATCAAGGGAAGGTATTCTCGAGTATCTCAAAGTAATGAAGGAAGAGTTCGACTACTGGAAGGTTAGAGATGAATGTCGTATACCGATTAAAGGTGATGATCAAAGTATTCATAATTATCTATATTATACGGGTAGATTCAAAGATGCAACGAGCATTCCATATAGAACGGGACCAATCAATGTAGTGGGACATCGAGCAGCTAGAATAGCAGAACAAGCAAAGAAGGAAGCAAAGGAGAGAGGTCTTGAAAAGGTTAGATGGGACTTTTACGTCAAGAATGATAAATGGCAAGAGTGGCTACCCAAAGAACATAATATGATTGATCCTGAGACAGGTTTGATAACAAACCTCGACAATTCAATCTCTGCTCAGCTTCACCAAGTAGATCGATTTGGAGAGTTGAATAGCCATTGGGTTGCCGAAAACAAAAGGCGTGGGTGGCCATACAATAAGGAAGACATGTCAGATGAAAAGGATTACGCTTACCTCCGCCCACCAGACTTTAAACCATTAGAGCCTTCTGAGACACAAATTCTCTATGCCGATGCAAAAGGCTCAGCCAGGACATTACTCAAGGAGGCACAAACTCCGCGGTCTATACCTGATGAAAATATAGATCCTGTAGTTGAAGAGGCAAGATGCAAACGATACAATCTAAAGTACTCGGGACGTAAGGAACGAAGGAAAGTATTTTATGGGTCGAATATTGCCGGTAAGTAGTTCTGTATTGATAGTTGTATACCTCTTCTCTTTCTTTTGATCAATATGCTAATTTTGTTCACATACAGATGATTCATGGCATATAATTGCAACTCATGCTCTTGAGTTTTACGGTATATTCGACACTGTTGTTTATTCGGAAAGCAAGTAAGTAAAACAACTATGAGTAACCGCTATTCTCATTTGCTTCATCATAAAACATTAAAGCTCACATCTTTCTTGAATAGTCGAACACAAATGCATTACCCAAGAGAATTTCGATTTCCTCCCGGCTCGGAGAGTCTTAAGCTTTTGCAAAATGGAATATATGGACAAACGACAAGGTGAGGATATAAAGATTCTATGTCAATATTAAACCGCTTCATATCATATGCACTTTTCACGTATTTCACTTTCCTACACATACAAAGAGTACACGTTGATCAGTTCATTAACGACTCTGGGTGGCCAAAGGGGTTTGGTTGGGAGGGTATGCAATCAGGGATCATCATCAAGCGATGGAAACAGAACGGCATGACGCATGAAGATGTTGGTTATTTGTCAGATATTGATGAACTCTATACCAGGGATTACATAAGAGCTATGCAGATTTGTGATGTAAAGGAGTTTGATACACATGGCAATTGCAAGGACGCTCGTATTTCGGCAAAGGCTGTGGTATTTGAAGGTGGACCAGAGTGTCGTGTTCTGAGAACCTGGAATCACCCAGATGTTACGATTGGTGAATGTATAGAAGGAATCAATGAATCACCCGAACAACACGCCAAAGCAGAACGCGGCTGGCAAGGAACTGGCTGGTTGGACGATGGTTATACAAAGCACACATCCTTCCATAAGCTTCCAAAGAATACAACACACTTTCCCTTGTTTAACGCTCATGATTATCGGAGGGTTTCGGGTGGTATATACTGGGGACCTGCTGGTTATAATGCCTGGCATCTCCATAACCTCTTCACTAATACAACCACGTTACGGAACAAATATCTGACATATGCTCATCCAGTTAAAGAAGCCATGAGCATGAATCTTGCAGAAGTACATGATGGTGGTGACCTGAAGAACATGATAGATTGTGCTTTCAATGGTAATTCACATAATGATACAAAGTACAAGCTAGCAAAAGAATCTTTAAAAGGGCAAATTCCTATTGCTTTTCAAATCAAAGGCTATACAGAGGCCAGGATGAATGAATTGAAACAGATGCTCGAACTAGATTTAAACATATGATGAGGTGTACATATCTTGGATGGATTTAAGTTTAAGTTACCACTACCCTTCCTTATTTGTACAATATCGTATAAACCTTAATAGCACTCTGTACAACAACTATTCAAGGTACATGACACTTGGCTGAACGGATCTGTTGTGTCACAATCTGCAACGAGATTATCTAGTTGACCAGATCTAAGTGTGCATATCTCGCTCGGCATGTCACCAGTAAACTCATTAGCTTGGAGATAGAGTGATTTAAGTAGGTGCAAATCTCCAAGCTCGGGTGGGATCTTCCCCGTGAAATCATTAGATCTTAGATCTGTTGATAAGAAAAGGGCAGTGGTCATTAGAGGTTGAATACAAGAGAATCTATATCAAGTGCAAGGACAAAACAGCTTACCAAGTTCCTCCAAGTGAGATAGAAATCCGACTTGCTTTGCAAGTTCTTGTCCAAGATTGTTTCCGGCGAGATTCAACCTGCTCATCTTACCCCCAATCCCAGCCAAGGCAATCTCAGGCGGTATTGTACCACTTAATCGATTACTTGGGAGTGTGACTTCTGTAACTGTATCTGTTATAGCACATGATATACCGAACCAATTACATTCATGGTCCTGAGTCTTCCAATTTGTAGATACTTTCCAATCATACTCTGGCGTGGTGCTCAAGAGGAAGGTTACTAATCCAAATCTTTGAAGTTTCCGCATTTCATTCAATTGATTCAAGCTTCCATCATTATTGGCAAGCCACATATAAGCCTCGTAGGCGTGTGATGATGTATCAGCTAGTCGTTGATCAAATCCGTCCATGTGAGATAGCAAAAATGTCTTTAGCTCTGGGTTTTCAAACATTGGACCAGCTCCAACAGGAGAGAAAGTTGGGGGATAGTTACGTCCAGGTACGATTGTGGCAGCCAAGGCAGGTGAAGTGATTGATGGGGGATCAGTTGATTCTGTTGTGTACCCTCCATAGGGTATGAACTCACTCTCATCTCCAAAGCATTGTGTGCAGCATGTTACATCATCACAGTACACTGCTGAAAACTCACTTGCTTGGCAATCGGCCCACAGTGTATGAAGGCTGAGGCTTGTTCTCATTCCACAAATCTCCTCAGGCATCGCTGTACATGAAAAACTATAGACGTGTTTAGGAGGAATATATTGTGTTTTAGTGAGATGTAGATCCGAACAGAGGGGTGTCCAAGAGACATAGAAAACTTACTCATTAACATGAAGATAAAGTTCTTGTAGATTGACCTGATGTGCTAACTCTGGAGGAATGTTACCTGTCAGTAAGTTGCCTCCGAGTCTTAATACTTCCATATCCTCAAAATATCCAAACTCGGGAGGAATTGGACCGTACAACTCATTGTCTGTCAAGTCAAGGGTTTCTGTTTTGATTTAGGGTTGAAAGGAGACATGAGATGTGCACAGAAGCAACGAACAGGGGAATGAATGCCTTTCTTCTTACCAAGTGATCTGACATGTGTGAGTTCAACAGGGATTCTACCCACTAAGTTGTTACTGCTCAAGTCGAGTTCCGTCACCATAGATCCTCCTGCCAGCATGATACAGTTGTTGACTCCCTCCCATTCACAAACATCATTATCAGACAGCCATCCTTCTTGCTTTGTCCAGCCATGACCAGCAGTACTGAATATTGTGGTGTAATGCAATGAAGTATGTTATATGGTTAGAAAGAAGCAAGATTATATAGACTTCATGAGGCTATGACGAGGACTCACCTAAAGTAAAGGGTAGCAAGGCCATATCGTTGGAGGAGAAGAATGTCAGATGAAAAGCCGCTAGTGCTAGACGATACAAGCCAACTATATGCCTTGTACTGTGGCGACACATGATCATCTAATGAGACGCCGCCGTCTGTTTTTGTGGAATATGACAGTGTAATGTAAGTTACATGGCAGTGATATGAGACAGTACATTCATATACAAACTACTCACCTGGTGCCATTTTCTTCAACTTGGCCAACATATCACCTTCACTATCGTCATTAGCAATTGCCGGTGTATATGTTACTGTATCACTTGTAGAAGTACTACTGCCTGTATCCTCCTCAAACACATTATTATCACCATTCATTGAACTCTCAAAACATGTCGTACAGCAATCCACGCTACACTGTAATGATCCATTACCCTTACAATCAGCCCATAACAACGTCAATGAACCAGCAGTACGTAACTGACAAACTTCCTCAGGCATAGACTGTTCACCAAAGTTATTCGATTGTAAAAACAAATGATCAATTGTATTCAAATTACCCATCTCGGATGGTATAGAAGTTAATTCATTCTCTGCCAATTCCAATATATTAATGTTTGATAACATACCAATCTCTTTTGGTATTGGTCCTTTCAAAACATTCGTAGCAAGATTCAATACTACCAATGTTGGTATAAACTCAAATAGTTCCGGTGGTATTGTACCAACAAGTTCATTCCCCTTGAGTTCTATACTAATAATCTTATCAGTATTGGCATTTTGACATCCTGATATACCATACCATGTACATTCATCTTCGGAAGATAACCACCCATCACTCATTGACCAATTCACACCATTGGTAGCAAAGTATAATACAGCTAATGCATACCGTTGTAACATTCGGTCATTATTACTATACGTCGTAGCTTCTTCATTAGATGAAACATCACCAGCAAGCCAAGCGTATGCATGAAATTGTGGTGAATTAATATCCATCAATGCCATTCCTTCATCACTTGAGGCAGCCATTAGCATATTCTTAAGATCCGATGAATCATCTTGTTGTACTGAATGAGACGTTTCTTGTTTATTCGCATCCAATCCACTACTTGTTAGTAACGATGGTCCACTCTTATCATACCCCTCAAAACAGATGGAACAACAATCATCAATAGGACAAGATACCTTGGGCACATTCGTACTTTGCATAGGTGAACAATCAACCCATAGAAAGTGTAACGTCCCCTCATCTCTCAATTCACACAACTCTTCAGGTACTACACCATCAAATTCATTATGATGTAATGTCAATTTCTGTAAATTAAACAAATATCCAAGATCACTTGGTATAGTACCCGTGAATCGATTATCATTCAATGCCAATACTTTTATATTCTTCCAATGCATCATACCTCCGTATAAGGTACCTTCTATCATGTTATGACTAACGTCTAATACCTCGAGATGTCGTAAGAACATTAATTCAATTGGTAATGTACTACCTTGTAGTATTGGTCCATATTGATTTGATCCTTGTTTTGTACCATCGGCACCCTTGACATTTAATGATACAACATGATATATAGATTCTTCAGTACTAATAACACCATCTTCATTCATTGCACTACCAGGCACGCCATCTGTATCATTCTTCTCTTTATTATCATGTACACCTAATCCACTACAGGTGACACCACTCCATAAACATTCATTAATACCCTCCATTGGCCAACTAAAGGTATGATAAAATGTAACCAATGCGTATATTTGTAATATACGATCTGTATCCATAATAATTGAATTCGTAGATTTGTCATATACGTCGGTACGTTCATTTAATAAATGTAAATATGCTTTATATTGTGCTGATTGATCTTTTGGTTGTAATATCTTAGTTTGACTTGATGTATCCAATTGTATATTTTGCGCATTATCAATGTAGGAGTATGAGTCTGATATATTGTTTAATGCATTGTAGTATGCCTTTTTCAGTAGTAGTAGTAATGCATCATCTTCTCCTTGAGGTGTGGTAGTATCATTGGGTTGTAATACAACTGTGGTTGGACGAACTATATCTGTATTACTAGCACCACTAGGCGCTTGACCCGGCTGTACCATTGTTATACCATCTTCAATATCAAATGTACCCCCCTTACCTCCTTGTGTATTCGTAGTTGGCACTTCCTTACCATCTAACTCAAAAAAGTCATTATTATCCATATACTCCTCATCTGCAACATTATCATTATATTCCTTTTCTTTGAGAGCACCCACTACTATTAATGATATACCAATGATACCCACTACACATGCAAGTGTGGCATAGATTAGTCGACGTTTTTTGTGTGGATTACTCCATCCTGTCCTTCTTTCATCCGTTCTATCATTATTATCTCTTCTTTCATTATATTGATTAGTAGTACGAGTAGAAGCACTAGCACGACGACTTTTCTTTCTTCCACTAATTGTAAATCGATCATTACTCCTCATTGCAACTTTATTACGGCGTGATCTATCATATCCTTTACCTTTTAAACGATGTGATATCATACTTTTTATTGATGCACGATCTTGACCAATTTTTGAACTTCTACGACCTTGTCTTCTACCTCGTCCATTGGTTGAAGAGTGAGGTGCATTGTTAAAATGTAAATTATCTGTAAAGTTCTTACGATCAGTATAGGCAGCATAAAACGCGGCACCATTTCTTGATTCTTCATTCAATCCACTACCTTCTCCCTCTCTCATACCACCAATTTCTAAATCCTCATGGTCATACAACACTTGACTACTAGTTAATACACCCTCCATTAATTCTTCACTCTTAGCACTGTCGCTTTGTGTACTACTTGGTAAGCCGATGATACCATTTGAGGATATTTCACCCAATGGTGGACTGATTGTAAATGGATTTTGTGGACTAGAAGGTGGCTGTTGTAGAACTTTCATAGTAGCAGTGGCTGATAATCGTGGTGATAACGACTCGGGTGGGGATTTTCTCATGTGTATTGGCACCTCCTCCTCCTCATTGTTTTTATTAGTATTATTGGTATTGAGTATCTTGTCAGATTTATCAATTGATGGATCTTCACTACTATCTGAAGATGACTCTTCTTCGCTTGGAGATCCTTCGGAGGATGATTCAGAGGATGAGCTTTCGTCGTCACCACTGCTACCACTTGTTGATTGAGATTCTTCAGTTTGAATACTACTTGATTCTTCTTCAATCTTTGCTGCTGCAGGCTTATTATTATCATTTGGTATACCTTCTTGAGTAAGTGGGGCTTGCTCAACCTTCTCTTGATTATTATCCATAGCCACAGCTGTCGTATTAGTGGTGCCGCCGGTAGTATCAAGTAATGATAAATCAGCACTAGACAATGAGGGTATTATATTACTTAAACTAGTTGTAGGCGTTGGTGGTGGTGCCATTGTTGGCATTGGTGGTAGTGTTGCTATATTATTGTTATTAGTAATCGTATCAACAGTAACAACATTCTCATCTTTTGTTGTTGTTGTTGTATTGATTGTTGTTGGTGTAGATATTGATGGTGGCGTATCGTCAAAGGGCACCGACGGAATACTACTACTATTAGCAGTCGCTTTTGATTGTTCTGCGCTCATTATATTGATACCACGCCAAAGGAGGGGCTAATCGGAGTTAGATACTTTTCTCTTTTCCAAAAAAATTCTCCTGTGTCACAAGACCATCACTACTTGAAATATCTTTTAGGTTATATTGCTACAGAGATGATAAACACCCTTTCTCTATTGTGTACCTTTCATCATTGTAACATTCGACTACACTCCAGCGTTGCGATGATAATCGTGTGATATTGCAATGATTATGGTTTTGGTATCCTTTATGGAGAGAAAGATTAATTTATGTACTTATGATATATTGTTTTGCCGTCATTGTATTGGAATTGCAAAGATCTAAGCTAACCTACTGTGCATTATCACATTATATATATAAGCATCTAAAAGAGGGCAGGTTAGAGATATTATATTATAGCAAAGAGATACAATATCTTTTTTTTCGACAAAGAAGATTTTTTGTGGTAGGCTACAATCATGGAGGAGAGTAATGCCAAGGCGGTAGACGATGATATCATCATTGATCGGAGTGTTATTAATTGTGATAATTGTGGTGTTAAATCTCCTCAAAAGCGTTGTGGACGGTGTAAATCGTATTATTATTGTAGGTGAGTTTTGATGTGTATGTTATGTGCACATCATATGATTCGTTTGCAATTTTACATTATACATTATAGTATTATTTGTACTCTCTAACCTCTTCTTCCATGCCATATATTGTCGATCATATCTAATTGTACAGCAAAGAATGTCAGGCAGCAAATTGGAAAGAACATAAGGCAACATGCAAACGCATTAGCAAAGACTGCAAAGAATGGAATGAAAATATGACTAGGGAGTTGCCGGATAGCAATAAGGATGATACGAAGGATGAGGGTCCATGTGCTATATGTTTAGAGGAAAAGATTACCAATCCAGTTAGTCTACCATGTGGGCATGTATTCTGTTTTGAGTGTGTCGGACAGTTTCAGTTGGCAAGTAAAAAGAAGGAGGCTAACATTGAAGAAACAGACACTGATGGGGGGCGCATCGTTACGGCATTTGTCCCCTTCAACTTTGATAAAAAGGAGGATGAATCCTTATGTCCTTATTGCCGAGGTGAGATTCCGAATGTTCTGGAGACAACCATTGAAAGAGGAACGTTATATTCGAAGCGAGCTAAGGCATTGCCTAAAGGGTCAGCAGAACAAACGAAATACGCAAAGCTTGCTGTAGCAGAGTTTGATTCTGTTCTTGATGTCGTCGGTGATAAAGAATTAGCCGATGAAGAGCGTGTTAACAATTTGATGGCGAGGTTTGCAGTATTGAAAATGACAGGCGAGGTAAGGAAACCCTGCTCGGATATCGAATTTCGTCTTACCATGTTGTACGAGAAGGGAGAGATGATGGCACTATTGATGACAGATCCAAAGGCAATGATCAAGATGTCAACGGAGATCACATCATTGAGCGAGTTATATTATGCTATCTTAAGTCGTGAAGAAGAGTATCGTGTAAAGCGATGGAAAGCGCAAGCCCATGCTGCCCTTGGAGAATGGGACAAAGCAGTGGACGATTACTTATCCCTAATGAAAGAAGATTTGAAGGAGACCAAAGGGGGAGGGGTCAACATTGTTACTGTACTAGGTGTTATGCGATCTAGTTATGAGATGGCTCAAAGTGGTACTTATGATTCAAGGGGATTTGATCTAGCAATCAAAACATGTGAACTACCATATCACTGCCAGGCAAGGCACTGGAGTGGAGTGCACAAATATGCCGCGTTATCTCACATGGCAAAGGGGGATATCGTCGAGGCTAGAAAGACAATCATGAGGGCAATTCTGTATGAAGAGCATTGGAATACAGATAACTTGGAAGAGAATAAAAGGGTATTGCGGATACTTGCAAATGATAGGACGACTGTGGAGAATTGCAATGAAAAGAGTGTGAAGAAGGGTGGCGGTAAGAAGAAGAGGAAGGGAAAGGGAAAGAAGTAACAGCACATGTCATTTAGCTGTGTTATGAATAGGTATAACAAATAAACCATCAGAAATAAAATCACTTAATTTATTACATCTCTTATACACAATTTGAATAAAATACAACACTATTGTTTCTGTGATATCCTTTGTTCAGGCGTGGGTCTCGGGTTCTAGTTCTAACTTCTTCTTCTTATTATTTATCTACTCCTCTACATTAGCAGATGGGCCGGCGGAGCTTCTCCCTTTTGACGTGCTTCTTCTAGCAGACTAGCGTCATCCCGGTCCTTGCTCTTCATTTCATTTATAGATGCCTGAGATGCACGGAGGGTTTGTGATAGTTCCTCCTTTGATATTTGTTTATCTCTGTAGGCATCCATCAATTTACCCATTGCATCTTTATCACCTGCCCGTGCAGCTACTGTCAAATGTTTAATGCGTTTATTATTGTCCCCCGTATTTGTATAAAAATGGGCAAGGGTTAAGTGTGCGATAACCGCGCCTTTCTTTGCAGCAACTTTGTCAAAAGCAACTGCTTTTGACAAATCTCGTTCCAACACAGTACCAAGTCCTTGATACCATATTCCAATGGCCGAGTAAGCATCAGCATGGCCAAGCTCAGCTGAACATATAAACATTTCGAGTGCTTTTGTATCACTTTGAAAGACGCCATCGCCCTCTTTGTAATGAATACCCATTCTTATAAATGCAGTAGGATTCTTCTTCTTCATTAGTTTTTTCAGACTTTTGATTGGATTCTCGTCTTCTGGTCGTCGACAAAAGGCACATATTTGCTCTTCAAATCTTAAACCTTTCTTCTCGCTATTCTTCACTTCTTTCCAAGTGCAACCCATGCATATCTTCTTTCCGCAGCACGTCATAAATGTAAGTTCACTCTCTGATAACGGAAGTGGAATCATGCATATTGGACACTCTTCTCTTTCTTGAATATTGATTGGTAGAAAGAGATCAATATGTGCCGTCTCTGCTTGGGCAGTGGCAAGTAAATTATCAAGCCGTGCTTCGAGTTCTAGTGATACCATGTTTGATTGATAATTTTGATACACTATCTGATGTATTATAATACCTAATCGTTTGCAATAGTAGGTACCAATCGATAAAATTTTAAGGTAAACTTTGAGAACTACATGTGTGTAGGTTTTAATATCACCTAAGTCGCGCTGATATAGCGATACTAATGTACTATTCTTCTAACAAACAAATGCACTACCGCCCTGTTTCAATCTTGAATTATTATGTGTCTGATGTTTTGTAGAAACTACTTATATGAGTGTAGTATACAACTATTGTACCGCCGACGTTATAAAACCTGCTAAATGAATCTCAATTTGCTAATGTAACCTCCTCAATGAACACAACGTGCCGCATGCCGTGTATATTAAGTACACATACACGTTACACGATGTCATCATATCACTCATCGATCATACTCTCATAAAAAATGGTATCCTCTTGGTGCCACTCACTGGGCCCGCAAACTGAAAGGTTTAACTTTGGATGATTAAGAGTGGTTGTTATTGGTGTAAATTCATATACAATACATAGATTATATGAAAAATGAGTAGTAATAATACCACAAAGAAGCGTAAGGTTGCCAGTGATGAAAGTGGTATATCGTTGGCCGCGGTATTAGCGGAGATGCAAGAGATGAAAAGCAAACTATCTCGTGTGGGTGAATTAGAAAGTCGGTGCATCTCTATGCAAAATGAAATGGATGGTATGAAGAGTAAACTATCTCGTATGGATGATATTAAAAATGAAATGGATGGTATGAGATTTAGGCTATCTCGTATGGATAAGTTGGAGAAAAAGTATGAACAACAAGAAGAGAAGTGTCAGCGGCAAGAGGAGAAATGTAATATTCTCGAGGATAGATGTGATTCATTGCAAAGATCTATAGAGATATTGAGTGACGAGAACAAGTGGGAATATTCTGCACCCCCAGTGCCCAATAGCCATTGGACTAGCCTCGGTTTTGATGAAGAATACATTGAATATATGGAGGAATTATTGAGCGAAATAAGTTATAAAGCCACCTTACTGAGAGAAGGAGAGTTTGTTGTTGAAACAATCACATTTGGCGAATCATCAGATGTTTCTGATGGTATTGTATTACAACATGATGCTGCACTACTTCCACACTGGAGAGAATTTGCTAACGCTTTGCAGCTATCCCCTGACAGCAATATAAAGCTTACAATTCAAAATGTGCAGCTGACGTCTTCAGTGATTGATATATTAATACCGTCCTTGAAAGGAAAGCTTACAGATTTATTCCTATACAATAATGGATTAGTCAATGTTAGTGATAGTGTCGAGTTTGCTGTTAAATGCATAAAGTCTAACCGTCAAATGAACAAACTATATTTGACAAATAATCAGTTTGGGAATATGAAGAATACAACTACTGTATTTGATGCTGTCATTAGTCACCCTTCTATTGAACGGATTCGTCTTGACGATTGCCTTGGTGGTGGGGATGTAAATGGTTATGATGCACTATGCTATCTCTTTGCCACGAACAAGAGATGGCTGGAGATTGATTTTGATAACAACAGTATTCAGACTAACGGTGGTACTGCAATACAAGACTACATTGCTAGCAATCCTCCGCTCGAGTATCTATACTTGGCATCGAATAAACTGAATGATAATGATGCTACATTAATTGCCAGTGCATTGAAAGGCAATACCAATCTCCGGGTTCTTCGGTTAGAAAACAATAACATTACAGATACCGTTAATAATACAGTTGAAAAGGCAGTCTACGACACTACTAGCCTAAACTGTATGGCTGACTGCAACAATACATGTAAAATCCGGGGCATAGATTTTAGTATTCCTTGCTGGTATACCAATTGTAATGACTCACACCAGAATCCAAAGTGGTTAAGGGCTAAGAAAATCTATGGGCTTTTGTCAATAAGGAATGAGGAGGGGACTAACGTACAATACTTGAATGACAAACGTAAGGATGACGAATCACTTACTCTGAAGCTTGTGCCTAAAGTGCTAGATTGTATCTATAAGTATTATGGCGAGTCTGGTCGTCATCTCGGGACAGCAATGCCTCCAAGTAAATACATTCCAGCGTTATCTATCATTTATGAAATTTTACGTGGTTGGAAGATGCCAGAGTTATATGACACTAAGCGGGGTAATGTTAGTTCTGTGGCTAATTAGGTACACCTTAATCGTTAAGATGTTATTATTATATTCTACATTGTAACTTTACCACCGATGGATTCTCTGATTCTAATTCTACACCCACCCCCTCTCTACCTTATCTCATTGTCTTAGCCCTTCCTCTCTTAACCCTTCATTTAACTAACCCCACCCTGAACTTATTCATCATCGTCATCATCCTCATCGTCGTCGTCATCATCCTGTATAGCGGTGTATGAAACAAAAGGGTGAGATACTGTGTAAATTAAATCTAGTATACATATCAACAAACAAACACAAAACTTACATCATCATCGTCATCATCATCATCTCCCGGCCTAGTACTCTTTTCCGTAAAGTCTTCCCACTCCTTTTCTAATCCCTCTAAATTATCCACATGATCATGTATAGCAAAGGGATCCTCACCATGTTCCCACGGATGACGCATACCTAATACTACCGGTAAATCATGCTTGGCACGATAGAATACCCAAAGCCATGTGAAGAAACCACATATTTCACCTGCCATTGTATGATGGGGTGATACTTCCATCCAGTGTCTAACATCATATGTATTTAATATGTGTTCGTTGTCGTTTGTTAATTATTTCATTTGCAATTTTTTGTGCACATGATGTGTTCATTTTTGGGTATTGAGTATTGATGTTTGAGGAGAGAGAGTTGACGTGAGTATTACGGATATAATTAAACAAGAGCAACATATATTAATACCTCCAATAAACATTTTAACAATAGTGCAAATACACATTAATATCCCTGATATGCCTGACATCAGGAGCATAGACAAATAGCAACAAAGTACAAAATTATTTATCAGCCGCATATCTCTTCGCCCTCAAGCAATACCCCACTGATACATAAACAACTCTATCAAAACACCAATACACCAAATCAACAATTGATCAACTTACGCTCCACCACCCATATTTCTTCTTTGTACTTTATTGCAATTATTGGTATTTCTTCCAACCGAGTTGTTAGTGACTCCCCGACGGCTAACGGCTCGTACCATTGATGATGCTCTAGCTGCGAACATAATATATTGTACAAACAGGATATGGCCTATGTTTTGTTTGGTGTATTAATTGCTGTGCTCTGCCGCCGCTCTTCCTCGCTACTCGCTATAAGTTTGCAGTTTGCAGTAAATGAGAGAAGGGCTAAATGAAATAGCCCGGGGACTAAATGCCCAGAGATTATTCATTTTGTGTTTGCCTTATTGCCTCGCAATACTCACTACATACCACCGCCCTAATCACCGTCGTAAAACAGCCTACACCACGCTTACAGCATCCATTAGTATGTACAGTTCGCGGCCTATATCATGGCTTTTTCTCATAGCGCTAACATTTATCAGCAATTACTCCTCAACAAATACAAATTACACCGTTGGTGCATCTAGCCTTGATGACGATAAATCAATATCAATGGCAACACGTATAATAAACAAAATTAAAGATGATGTACAGCCCGATACATCGTGGAATATACTACTAGAAGTATTGGAACACACCTTCCTTGGCATATCTGATAGTAGTAATAAATATAATTATCAAAGTTCCAAAAACGAAGAAACGGGTAGAAAACAGGCATTACATTGGTTAGCAAACATTGATACCTCATCTAATGCTCTATCCGAAAAAGAATATGATGCTGGTTTATTACAACGATATGCATTAGCTACTATATACTTTACTACTAATGGTGATGAATGGACTACATGTTCACAAAAAGAAGATAGTTCACCATGTGAAAGTAATGATAACCGTTATCTATCACCATCGTCACATTTAAAATGGAATGGTATCAACGGTAAAAATGGACAAATTACATGGTTAGATCTATCAAATGTAAACCTACAATCATCCAACTTTTTACCATTGGAATTAACACTACTACAAACTAATTTAGAAGTATTATGGATATCCGATAATAATCAATTAAGTGGATCAATACCAAATTATATTGGTAATGAATTTACTAATTTGGTTAGTTTAAGTATATATAAAACTAATATGGGTGGTAATATACCCGATTCAATCTATAATTTAATAAAATTATCAAGTTTACGATTGTATAAATCAAATTTTACTGGTGAAATATCAAGTAGTATTGAAAAGTTGGTAGAATTGAAATGGTTATGGATACATGATAATAACTTTGGGGGTAGTGTACCTGAGGAGATTGGTAAGTTGGTTAAGTTGGAGGGGGTTACTTTACATGGTAATCAGTTTACTCCGATTGTTGCTTCTTCTGGTAGTACTGAGAGTGCTCAGATCGAGGAGGGTGTAGTAGACAATGATAAAAAGGAAGAAGAGAAGAGTGATAATGACGAAACTGATAATGAAGAGAAGACAGAACTAGAGAAAGTGTTGACCGGTGAAGTTAAGGACGAGGCTAACGCCTATGTAAATCTCAAATCAAACATTATACCAGAGGGATTGTGTCATCTCAAGAAGATTCATCTCAAACATCTATGGGTGGATTGTGAAGATGATGCTTTAGTGTCTACGACTTTGGAGGGAGGAAAAGAAGGGAGTACTTTGGTAGTACAGGAAGGAAAGCAGGCATGCTCATGTTGCACTAGATGCTTTCCGCGGAAGAAAATGGTTGCCGCTGCAATTGAGTAGAAAGTATAGATTAGTGTTGTATCAATACTCTCTTGAGACTAATAACTGTACATAGTATAATCTAGAGACTAAACATAACTAATTACACAAAATACACTCTCTCTATCTCCCAATCAATCATCTCGAACATAAACTCTAGCAGCATTCTTCGTCGTATGTCCAAATGGATTAGCTCTATTCTCCTTCCTTTTACTCTTCTTACGTACACTAGCATCTAATTCATGTGATCTAATAACGAATAATATCATTTCAACAAATAACATAAATACACCTGACACAACTCCGGCAATTACACGTCGTATATCAATTTGTTGATTCATGTTGGTACGGGCATTAATATCAATTTCACTATCAAAGAATCTACTAAATATACTTCCGGCGAAGAAGTACATGAATATACCAAATGTTATTGGTGCCACTACCATGTTCAATCCAACACTTGTGGCATACATCATACTTTTGGCAGTTATGTTATCATCTTTTAATGATGATGCAGTCTTTAAATTGGTAGTTAAGTTATTGTACGAACGTTCTTCATCTTGTAATCGTAATCTTTCTAATCTTTTAGTAAATGATGGATCGGTTGTTGGTTGAGGTTTGGGTTCAAATGATAGTTTAGTTGTTTGTAATGCTGTTTCTAATTGGTGCATTAGTTGTGTCTTTTTGTTGTCTGATTGAGAGGAGTTGTTGATTAGATACTTTATTGCTAGGATATCTGACAATGGCAGAAAGTCATCATGTTTATGTTTGTTGAGTGTAGATTTGACATCTGTAGTATTGCATGAAGGTTGCAATAAACTACGCTTTACATCTTGAACTTGCTGTAGCAAAAAAGTTGGTGAAGAAGCTGACGTTGATCGAGGTGACGAAGTAGTAGATGATGCCACCGCCGCGGATGGACCGGACTTATCATCATTACTTTTCGATTGCAAATCTTTATCTTCTTCTGGCTGTGGTAGATCAAGCACCGTATCCAATATAGAGCGTAGCTCTTTGGTAAGTTTTACACCTTGCAATTTCCCCATGATAAGTGCACCAACCAAAATAAAATCAAACTTTAGAAGTAAAGTTTGAGTACGGAGATGATATTGATACTACCGCCGACGACACCACTGAGCTCAAACCTCCTATTCTATTATATAATCAACCAAGAAGAATACCCCGTTGTCTTGATAATTGTGTAGATATAATATATACCTATCGACACAACTTGCGCATACAAATTATAATAATATGAGTTATGAGAGTGTTATGGGTAGTTTTAGGCATTTTATGGATATATACGAACTAAATCGGATTGAGAAGAAATCGGATAGAGTGGAGGCGTGGACAGTGGAGGTGTGTTGATTACTGAAATATAATCTCACAAGCACAAAAGCTGGCAGCTGTTCTTATTATTTAGTAGTATTATCAGAAATATAGTGATAATTAGATTGTTGGTATACAGTAGTAGAAAGGGATATCTTACATCATACGACGATCATATTAGGGGAATAATATATTGAATCATCAGATAACAATCTATTAAAATCAAAACATGGTATCATTAGAGTTAGAGGCACGGCTTGACAACTTACTTTCCAAAGCCCAAACTGAGATGGCTAACATCGATCTCTTTGCACCTATTCAAGAAAGAGAGGAGTGTCCAATATGCTTGATTCCTCTTCCTTTGATAGAGGATGAAATTTCATATTATGCATGCTGTGGAAAGAATATATGCGGTGGCTGTATTCACAAACAAATAGCGACCAATATAAAGAAAGGTTTACTGGATTTTCACGAGTACAAGTGTGCATTTTGCCGCCAGCCAGAATCAATTAATCTTATCAAAGCAATCAAAAAGCAAATGAAAAAGAATAATCCTGATGCATTCATGGCAATGGCCAAAGAATATATAGCAGGGAAAGACGTTATACGAAGTGATACAAAAGCAATTGAAATGTATATTCGTGCGGCCGAACTTGGCCGTGCTGAAGCTTACGGAGGAATTGGATCGCATTACGAAAGAGGTATTTTGAAACAAGACAATTCAAAAGCATTAGAATTTTATGAAATAGCTGCAAAGAAGGGTTCTGTTCAAGCTCACAAAGATCTTGCTCATTTTGCAGTGACCGTGAGTATGGACATTCAAAAGAGTAATAATCATTTGAAGGTAGCCGCAAGTGCAGGTGATAAAGAAGCAATGGATAATTTGATGAAAGCATACAAACACGAAGAACTATCAAAAGAGGAGCTGACACGAATACTCCGAGTATTTCAGTCTTCAAGTAATGAAATGAAAAGTAAAGATCGAGATGTTTATCGATTGGTCGAGGAATCACGTAAGAACGGAGAGCCTCTACCGGCTCATCTTAGAGTAACTTAGAGCAGAGACGGTGTCTCGGAGAAGTGGATAAGTGTGCTATAGTTGTTCTATACAATATCAAAGCGAACAAAATTGAGCTTCTTTATAAGTATAGCCCCTTACTATTTAGCATATAAGTAAAGATCTATATTTAAAACCTATTTACTACCGAGGCTTTACTGTTGTGGTTTAACCCATGTAGTTTCAACCCCATTCGAATAGTAACATTTACCTGTGGATGCATCGACATACTCTTTCCATACCTTCTTCTTCTTCTTGCTCTTGCTATTCTTCCCACGACGATCTAGTTGTTGACGATAAGCTGGTGCCTTCTTCTTATCAGCAACAGCACTAGTAGACTTCTTAGCATCCATCTTCTTTCCACCCCCACCACTAACATTGAACAATCTTCTAAGTGTAGACTTGTGCACACCACCCTCTGTAGTATTACTCTGAACCATATCATTATCCTTCTTCTTCTTTTGATTATTACTCTTTGCAACCACAACATACCCTGAAGGACGATTCCAACTAACCTTGATACCATTGGAATAATATACCTTACCAGTAGTGGCATCTATATATTCCTTCCAGACAGTTTCTTTTCGACCCAAACTATCAACTGCTTTAACAGTAATGGGTGTTTGATCACTACTACTAGCGGTTGTACTATTAGACTCCTTTGTACTAGTTGATTGTACCGACCTTGATGGAGATGAAGGACTGCCCTTCTTCTCAACTTTAGATGTAGCAACAGGCATACCACTCTTCTGTCGACTTCCCAATGATATACCGCTCCTCTGTCTACTACCAAAGGATATATTCCGTGTTAAACTCGTAGCCTTCTTCAATACAACATTTGCAAATCCTCCTGTCTTCCCTCCTCCAAGCTTTCCCTTTGGGTGTTCCAATGTTTTAAACTCAACACAACTAGTATTCGATGCTGATGATCTATCTCTATATAATAGATGGATACGTACTGGTTGGAAGCTTGTACTTTTCTTTAATCTCATTGGTAATGATAATGATTCTTGTTGTTTTGGTGATAATGCTGTTGGTTTAGAATCTTCTTCCCCACAGCATACTGCTCCTACGAGATATTCTGGCAATACTGTATTACATGCTCCTCCTCCTGCTGTTGCGTCATTCTTCCCAACCAATTGATTAGGCAATGTGCCACCACCATCGGTACTCAATGTATCATCATCTTCCGTAGTTCTAGTATCAAACGATGAAACAATACTACTCCACCAACTCACACTACCACTAATTAAAGAATCAGGATTCTCACCATATGTTGATGGATCTTTACCTCTTCCTAAAAACTCTGTTATATCGTTTGGATTGTATGAGGTGGAGTTAGATGGCTTATTTTGATGCTTACTCTTCTTTTGGGAGGGAGAATTGGAAGAGGAAGATGGACCGCATGGATCACCACAGAAGTACGTAAGTGTATCAAAGCATGCTCTATCCAATTCTTCATCAAGCACTTGTGTTAATGTTGGCAGTTCCGCGGCTATATCGTTCTTGGTATGGCTTTCATCAATCGACGATGGCTCGGTAGGCGGCGGTGGGGGGATTATAGTAATTGAATCTCCTTCTTGTGTCAATGTTGTATCATCAATAGTGGTATCCTCATCTAAACAAGAAGAACCACAAGTAAATCGTACACGCTTCCTCTCTACCTTTGACTTCCTCTCTTCCTTCCTCCCCCGAGTAGATGTAGTAGTAGGTATATCATGTATACTAACTTCATTTAATAATTGATCATAATAATCTAATATTGTTGCACCACAATCAACTATTGATTTTTCGACAACTGCATTTGCTAGGTTAGTTGTTCGTGGTAGAGTGTTGTTAGTGCTATTATTATTGTTGTTTGTTGTGACGAATGTATCGTTTGTATCGGTGCTTGTTGTTCTATCCCTTGCTTTTGCGGACGACGCCATGGTTGTATTTGCAATGCTATATCGAGCGATATTAAGGGGAGGAGAGTTATATCTTGATTAGCTACCGCCATAGAGTGAATGAATGGGGATCTTCTAGCATACGATTATGCCATCAATGTTGGGGATGGCGGCATGTTTTAGCTTGGCGCATCGGATTGCCCGCCGTTGATCATCCGAAAGCAATGCCATAGTAACGAGCAATAAGATCGACATTATCCAATAAATGTCATTTTTTTTACAAGATAGAAACGGTATCCTCTATCCCCGCCCCACCCTTACGGGCCCTCCTCGTCGAGACACTGCTGATAAATCAATAGCAGGGATAGGCAGGAAGGTCAGAGGACAACGTACACTTCTAGTAGACATCTTCGTTATTGAGTAGAGTAGCGTGAGTTTGCGGCGGCGGCAGTGTTGAGTTTGTTGTTTGGGTATCTTTTCTAAACTCTCATAATTGATACTCGACTCATCGACCTACTGAACACTATTGCTGCAACGAATTATATGGAGAAAGAATAAGGAGAGAACAATAACATGGAGATAATATAAGGAGAGAAGAAGGAAGGTCTCGTCTAATATTATGGATCAACTAATTAACTCACCTCGAGCTAATCAGCTACTTGATACACCTCGAGCTATAGGAACAAAGTTATATCTTGCTGCTATTCTACTTGCAATTGTTGCAACAGTGTTATATTGCAATATATACATGACAAGAAGTTGGAAACTCTCTGGAATATACGTTGATAACAATGATATTAGAAACGTTGAAAATGTGACAGATGAAGTGCTACATCTCCGTCAAGAATTGGAAAGTTTACTCCAGTATCAAAAACAGCAATCAAATAGAATAAGAATGCCAACACAAACAAGAGATGGAAATCATCATACCAAAGCAAAGATTGCAATAATGTCAAGCTTTGTACCAAATGGAAATATCAATCCACCACCTCGTCTCAAGGATGAATATCTCAAACATATCATAAATAAAGCGTGCTACAGTTACATCTGGGGCTACGACTTTATATTCAATACAACATACGGATTTGATGATACTTATCCAAATTGGCATTGGTTGTCATATGGTACGGCACAGAGTGCCACATGTTAATGCACGTATACGTGATTATGATTGGATATTATATACTGATACTGATTTTCTAATCAATGATATCATGCGGCCATTGGAAAGTTTTATAAATGAATTCGAATTATACAACAAAACTAATGTGCAGCTATTGGTACCAGTGGATAACTATCGGAGTAATTCATATACATTTAGCGCGTTTGCATTCCTTATTCGGAATTCTAAATATAGTCACACATTATTAAAATATTGGGATGACTTTGCACGAGGTCTATGTAAGAATGGTAATCTAAATACTACATCTGGTGGAAAGTATAATTGGTTAGATACCGATCAGCCAGGATTGTGGTATGCAATGATGAGAACATATGTAGATTACTTTCCAGATCGTGTACCAAATGATCACAACTATCCGCAGTGTAACGATACATTAGGCATACTGAATAAAGATAATCCAAAATGGAATGATTACTTCAAGAATATGAAGGGCTTGACAAAGGGTAGTACTGGACGAGAGCTAGATAAGGTTCCAAATGATCAACCATACATCTATTCAAGCTTGCCTGATGGACAACGAAGTGGTTTGGCATTGCAAATGAATTGGGGAGACAATAAGATGAGAAGATATGAAGACGGAGCATTTGCGTTGCATTTAAAGGATACAAAATCTTTTCCTTTGGGTGTTAGGGCCGAGTTGCAATACTGTCGTAAGAATCTTGGATGTTATGCACATTACAATGATCAAGGCGAGTTGAAGATAGGTTGTGGTGATCATGTCTACTTGTGAAAGCATATACATGATATGATGACAACACAGTATCTGTTCAAGATACGGGAGTATCATATGTTCAAGATACGGGACGGAAGACAAGAGTTAGTGATGTGTTCATGACGGGCTCCGCGTAACACAGGTCAAGCAAGTTCGAGTACGGGATGGGAGATGAGAGATGACGAACCTTACTAGCACACATTTATATAAACAACACTAACTCATACTTTATATATTATAATGCTACTTAATCACTAGATATGGACACTCTGATAATATATCCCCTTTTAGGATGTTAGGGAATCTGTTATATCTCAAGACATTATACTCTTTTCATGTAATAGTATACGCGCCACCTCCTTCTCCGCCAAGGCAGCAGCATGATGTTGCATAGAATCATCGGCATCCGACATTACCGGTAAATCACTCCCTTCTTGTTCTCCTCTTAAATCATTACTACCTCCTCCACTACTATTTAATGAACATGAAATAAATATAGGCCATCCAATTTTCTTTGCTAATCGTGCTGATATTTGTTGTCCTACTATCATATCTTCTTCATTTGACCCCCCGAGTAATTGTGTTGTGGCTGGTATTCCTTTATCTCTTCCAATTGTTGATACTGTTGATAGAGCTAGTGATCCCATTGATGGTTTGCCTTGTGTTGATGAATGGTTGTTGTATGTTGTTGTGTAGTCAGCATATATCATAAACAATGATGCATGAATGGGAGATGAGAGTAGCAAATTGAGAGAATTAGTATAGGATTGAACATATCATATGTACAATCTACGCACGTACCATTTCCAACAGACACAACCCCATCTTTCTCTGTAACAACATCAATAGAATCACCCGGCTCAATATCACCCCAACCAAACCAAACTACAGCTGATTTACCCCTAAGAGTAATTGTACCAACAATGCCGTAAGACGTTGTGGCATTGTCATTGGTATCCTCTTCTTCTCCTATTGCCGAAGCAATTAATGACGAGGCGGATGGTAGTGGGATACAGAATGGTATAATCTTAACATTATTATCTGATAGGGGGGCCATTACGATGGTTTGTACAGAGAATATCTTTCTTCAGTAGATTGTGAAGATTGGAGTGGGCCTCAATGGGATACCGTCGAATTTTTATTTGGGAGTTGCGTGTTTACTTGTTATTTAGTGGTCTCTCTTCCTCTACTTTCGCAACCTAATAAAGGCTTGGATAGGCTGCATCATCTTCTTTAGTATTAGATAAAAGATATATAGTAGGGCTAGTACAGCGGCGGCGGTAGTAGAAGCATACCGTATATCAACAACAGAGAGTATCACATTTGAGTTTTGTTGTGTGCTAAAAGTCATTGGTTGTATATGATATAGGATTGGATATTAGTATTACATACTACATACGCTCTTTCGTTAGTATATTAAATTATCTACGTTCAATTAGTACCATAACAATCATCAATAATATGACGACGTTAGACATCGAAGCACGGCTTGACAACTTACTCTCCACTGCTCAAAACGAGACAAAGGATATTGATCTCTTTGCTCCCATCAATATCCAAGAAAGAGAAGAGTGTCCAATATGCATGATTCCATTACCTATCAAAGAAGAAGATATCATATTTATGAGTACTTGCTGTGGAAAGAATATATGTCATGGGTGTTACTACAAATATCTGATCACTGAGGTCAATAAAGAATCAGACAAGAAACGAGAACAATTATGTGCCTTCTGTCGCCTGCCAGTTCAGTCCAAGAATATAATAATCAAGTCTCTGAAAAAGCTAATGAAGAAGAACAATCCTCATGCATATATGTCAATGGCCGAGGCATATGCAAGAGGTGACGGTGTAATGCAAAGTGATACGAGATCTCTTGAAATGCGTATCTGTGCGGCTGAACTTGGCGAGGCTGAGGCATATTACATGATTGGAGTTTACTACAAGGAAGGTATAGTAGTAGGACAAGATCAATCCAAAATGTTAGCATATTACGAGGTATCTGCGAAGAAAAAATCAATACCAGCTCACATATATCTTGCTCGATTTCATGGGAGAAATGGAGACATGCAACTGTGTATCACACATTTGAGAGTAGCTGCAGATGCGGGTGATAAAGAAGCAATGGATACTATGATGGGGTTCTACAAAGCAAAGGAATTATCAAAAGAGGAACTGACAAAAACACTCCGTGCATTTCAAGCATCAATTGATGGAATGAAGAGTAAAGATCGTGACGATGCCAAAGCGATACAGGAGCAAAAAGACCGCGAAGAGAAAGACATGGCTTCAATAAGATAGTTATTACTTGGATGAAACAGTTTCTTTGCTGGAAAGACTCGGGAGTATCATATCATTAGGGTAGTCTCAGCCTCTTGGTTATGTTCACTAGACTTAGAAGCACAGACATGTAAATAGACTGTAATGATTCACAAGTAGCATGAGTTACTGTTACCCCGGAGTGTAATTGTACCAACAATACTATGAGGAGGAGGCATTACTGTCATTGGTATCTTCTTCTCCTTCTCCTATTGCAGACGCTATCAATGA
>Ga0214480_100108_pt1 | contig 35016 bp, 28 predicted proteins | sample M1_20Mar14CPVII9_3_FD_165042 | JGI IMG/M metagenome (GOLD analysis project Ga0214480, IMG submission 165042) | Marine eukaryotic communities from Monterey Bay, California, United States - M1_20Mar14CPVII9sort6BwellE17 | ecosystem: Environmental > Aquatic > Marine > Unclassified | place: USA... | reverse complement strand
AGTTGATATCTATGGCTTGGGATTTCAAGAACATGCAAGCTATTGGTGTTGTTTTGGTAAGGTCTCGTCGTCTCGAGCGGAGTACATATCAGATGGTCATATTCAGTGTACCACTCCCACCTCCTTTGTCAAGGAAAGTGAACAAGTTGCAACAGCCTCTGTTACAATCAGCAGCCTCACTCCTCATTCATTGAATAGCTCCTTGAACTTTACATTCTCTCTCAACCAACGAGGTTAGCAATGTATCCTACTGTTCATGGTGTGAGTGGAGGGGGAACAAAGGTGAAGATTGGTCAGCTGGCACCTTTACTTTCAAAGTTACAATCATCGGACATTCCTCTTGATCCTACATGTCGATTTGATACTACAGTCGTTCCTGCATCGATTTATGAAGGAGGTTATATCATATGTACAAGTCCACCAATCGAGGCTACCAATCTACAGAACGGCACCACACAGTCCGTACAAGCTTCAGTCTCAATCAATGGTCAAGATTACATATCAACTTATGAACACTACCATTACTATCATCCTCCCTCCATTCACTCGGTTAGCCCGGACATTGTCTGGGTTGGGGAGGAGGCGGCAGAATTGATTATTCGTGGCTCAAACTTCTTACCATTGAATCAAGCCAGTTGTATCGTGGGTGAAGAGCTATTAAAAGCAGAGGTGGTTAGTAGTTCTGAGGTTCGGTGTCTTCTTCAGAACTTGAATCATACTGATCAAGTTGTTCCAGTTTCAGTATCATTAAACGGAGGAGTGGATTCGTCCAATATACTTCCACTATCTTGTCGTGTTAATGCTCCCATGATATTATCAGCAAGTCCTTTGTTTGTGTCTGAGGCTGGAGGAACGACAATTGAGCTGCAAGGTACCGGCTTTGATCAGATCAAGAGTAGAGGGTTGATCAAGCTGAATGATGCATTAGTACCGTTATCAGTGATTGACAATACCACGGCCTCCTTTGATGCACCATCGGGGAGAAGTGGTGATCATGTAATTCAGATTAGCTATTATGGATCAACTTTTACAGAAACTGGATTTGAGTTACAATATCTACCAACGCTACACATCTCAGTCATAAATCCTGCCTTTGTTGTGTTGGATACAGTGAATAGGGTTACTATATCTGGTAGCTTTGGAGGAAATTGGAATTACAAATGCGTCATGTCATTGGATGATAATGATGTACTTGAATTCACACCATCATATGTCAATGAAACATGCCTGAATTGTGATATTGACCTCGTCTGGGCATCGGCTTATCACATTACTAATGGACACCTTGCTGTTCACCGAGAAGAAGACGATCAAACATCAAATGCATTACACATTTACACAACTCCAAGGTATGCCATCGAGTCAATCGATCCAAGTGTCTTATCTGAAGCTCAAAAAAATGCTGGTGGTCAGTTACTAGCCATTCAGTCATCCCAAGAGGTGGTACTTTCAGCAGCTCCATTCTTTTGCAGATTTACGGATAGTGCCGGTATTATAACAACGACGAGTGTTGACATCATTACAGCCCATGAATTACGATGTACCATACCGCCTTTGACGGGAGGTGCTCAAGTATGCTTGACACGAGAAGATGGCACGGTTCAAAGCAACTCAATCGAGTTATCTGTTCGTCCTACTAGTCAACTGATCAAGTTGATGCCATCCTCGGGACCATTATATGGTGGTACGAATGTGACAGTGCAGGGAATTGGCTTCTCTGCCTACTCGGATGTTAATATATTGTGCCAGTTTGGAAATGAAATATTCGCCGCACACATCATGGACGATGAACACATCCACTGCAAGACACCATCCTTATCACATGATGATAACAATGTTACATTTACACTTGTTCAATCAAGTCAGCTCGGAAGTATCCCAATTAGCAACACCAACTTGACTTTCCAATACTATTCTCAACCGAAGCTCGTTAAAGTTACCCCAGACAATGGCCCAGCCTCAGGCGGTCACGAAATTAGTCTACATATCGAAGGCTTGACTGACATTAGAAGCTCATTTACACTATCCTTCACTTCGGTGGCTGATCAAAGTTATGTTACATATACCAAGGATGTCAAGTTGTTGAATCAGTCCACTTTACAAGCAATAAAACCTCCCTCTCCAACTGGTAGCGACGGCGGAATGGTAGTAATTCAAGTATCGGGTAACGGCCAAGATTATTCGACTGACGGGTTTTATTACAATTATACCGAGAGTGCCATAGTTCACTCATTCTATCCAAATGAAGTTGTAGAAGGTTCATGCTTTAACTTGACTATTCTAGTGGACAACCTCTATACCTCATCATCACATTGTACGATCGGTGATAATCGTTATCCGGCAAGTAACGGAGAGGTAGCTGGTATTGTAATTTGCAATGATGCCTGCTTAGATGTACACGAGGGACCGTATCAAGTTGGTCTAATGTTAGACAATAATGTCTTTCTTCCTGCTTCAAATGATATACAAGTAAGACATCGAATTAATGCCAAACAGATGACACCATTCATGGGCTCGGTCGAAGGAGGCACTCTTGTCACCATCGAAGGAGAGTTTCAAGAATGGTCTAGTCAACTATACTGCTTCTTTGGAGAACATTCAATTCTTGCAACAGCTATCAATGATACAGCTATCCAGTGTATCACCCCACCAATATCAATGCTCGAAGACGATTTACTAGAATTAGATGACAATTTATTGGGAGTAAACGTACGTGTTGCCCCATATCATCAGTCAAGTACCAAAGACGATATTACTAGCAGTATGGTATTCAATTACTATGAAAAAGAAGTCATTGACTCTGTTACACCAAGGTAAGTGACGCACATGTTCGAGGAGCACTATGTGACTAGCAGAAAAGTGACACATGATGTGATCTTTTTCCAAAATTCTACTTCCTATTCACCTCTCCTCTACTACTCTCCACCTTTTACTCCACCCAGATCTGGTTCAGGAGAAGGAGGTACAACTATACAAGTTTATGGATCGGGCTTTGTTAATTCTACATCTCTCACATGCAAGTTTGGTGAGGAGGTGGAGTTTCAAGCTGTCTTTCTCAACAATGAACACATAATGTGCACATCTCCTCCTCTGTCAGATGTGGCGGTCTCTCAAGCACTACCAATGAGTGTACCCTTGATGGTATCAAACAATAACAAAGAATATGTTTCTGCCGGATCATTTGTCTATCATGCCACACCTCAAATCATCAGACTATCGCCCGCAATCGGACCAGCTCAAACAAGTGTGAGGATTCATATGAAGTCGAGCTTGGGGTGGGTTGAACATCTTGTATGCAGATTTGGGAGTATACTGGCAACTAATGCCACAGTTGTATCTAATTATGAAGTGGAATGTGTGTCACCTCAAGTACCTGTACATCTTGGGGAGACTCAAGCTGTCGAAGTTGAAATTAGTCTAAACGGCATCGACTTCTTCACAAGTGGTCATTCATTTCAGTACACAAATCAGCCATTGATCTACTCAATGGCACCTGAATACGGTCCCATTTCTGGAGGTAATGCAGTTGTATTACATGGCAAGAGCTTAGTCTTCTCACAAGACAACCTACTGTGTAACTTTGGCCCAGAGTCTCAGACTATGGCAGTTTCGGTATTAGAATCAAAGATCACTTGCCTTGCCCCGGCGTCTACAAAGCATGAGATAGTTCCATTCAGTATCATCTCGATAGATACGAATATCATGCTTGAACAATACCATGATGATACAGTGATACAGTACAAATACCTACCCCCCGTTGAAATTGCCTCTATTTATCCATCATTCGGTTCAATGAATGGCGGCACATTGCTGTCGATCGAAACTAAAGAAGAAGTGCCGAATGTAGATGAATTGCATTGTGTATTTGGTGGAGGTAATATGACAACAATAGCACAAATTGATAGAATTAACAGGTCTTTACTTACGTGTCTAACTCCTGAGAGTAACACGAGCGGTAGTATATCGATTGGATTAGCTCAAGATGAAAATGCCACAATGCTCACTACATCAAATGTTCAGTTCCGATACACAACTGATCTCATTATCAATGACTTGTACCCCCGTCGAGGATCGAGTAATAGTGAAACTAATATCACCTTGAAGGGATCAAACTTTTCACAAGGGGGCATTGATTCAGTAGTATGCAAAGTTGGAAGTCATGAATTACCTGCCACGTTTCTTTCAGATGAGGAAGTCAAATGTACAGCTCCTCCAGACATTCCTATACGTGAGATTCAGGCGATAACAATCATTGGAAGTAGTGAGGAAGATCAAGGAAGTTTTACATTAGGATTTAAAGGCGAGGTATCAGATCCAATAAATATCGATTCATCAGTTGATGAGATAAGGGAACTGCTCTTGGATCTACCCGGGCTTGACGACATTTCAGTTAGTATAGAAGACGAATCGTCACTGGACAAGACCTTTTTGATTACGTTTCTAGGCATGGTTAAGGAACACCAGCCCCTGCTAACTGTTGAACATACAACGGTAGACGTTCATATAGATCGAAGGCAGTCATTATGTTGCAATGTTAGTCTATCACTAAATGGAGGTGTAGACTTCTATGATACAGACTTGGTGTTTGTTTATCATGATAAGGTTGTGGTAACTGACGTTTCTCCTGATCATGGAACCGTTAGTGGAGGAACAAATGTTGAACTATCAATGTTGGGTATTAGTAGTAGTCAGGAAGATGCCATGTGTATCTTCGGCAGTATTGAGGTACAAGGAACGTGGGTGAATGAGGAAACAATATCCTGTGTATCACCGGAAAGTCTAGATGATGCCACCGTTGCCGTTGGGGTAAAGTTTAGTGAGACTGGAGTTCGAGCAGAGTCTATGGCAAAGTTTACATATCATCATGAACCAGAGATATTATCAATCTTCCCACTGTCACTTCCAGCACTTCATGCTTCTAAGGCATTAGATGTTTATGGAAAGCATTTCTACAAATCAGAATCGATGACTTGTGTCTTTGATGTAAGCCTTCCATCAGAAGGAGGCGGCGTTTCATTAGAGGATAGACTTGCAACTCATCGTGAATCGGCAATCTTTCACAACAGTAGCCACATACAATGCCCAAATCCACCTACATTACAAGCCTTCTTTTCTATTACTGATCATTGGGCATCTAACTCAACACTAGTAGAAGGATCTATACTAAGCGTGTCATTAGAGAGCGGATCGGATAGTTATTACATTGGTACAATCCCATTTCATGCATTGGTAGAAACAACGTCACTCTTTCCAGAGACAGGGCCAAGGAAAGGGGGAACGGAAGTAATAGTTGAGGGTAGTAATATGATGAACACAACCCATCTTGCTTGCCGATTCGATTTAGTGGTTAGTCCCTCAGCTCAATACATTTCACCAACTAAGATTCTATGCATTACACCTCATTACCCTGGTGGTTACGGAAGGGCTGTGGTGCCTATCCAGATAGCATTAAACGGTGTAGACTTCTCGTCAGTTGCGGACGATGTCATGTTTGAGTATCACGAGCATCTAGTTTTGAAGGATATTGATCCAATGGCATCGTTGCCAAAGGGTGGTAGTACTATCAATGTAGCATTGGATGATGAAAGTATGGGATTTAGTGCAGTTCGTGATAGGTCACCTGTTACGATAGTAGTCTCACATCTCGATCCTCCATATGGTCCACGGAGTGGAGGAAATGTAGTGACCATAGTAGGACAAGGCTTTACTGCAAATCATGCAACAACGTGTTCATTTAGTGGAGTATCAATTACGGCAAGTTTTGTATCGGAGGAAAGCCTGTCATGCGTAGCTCCTGAGGCCGTAGATGACAATATGTTAGTTGATGTTGTTATATTGGTTGATGGAGATGAATTGATTGGAATTGGAAGGCAGTATATGTACTTGCCAATCAAAGTATAGAAGAAGAGAGTTAGAATTCTAAAGATAGAGATTCATATAAAGCATTCATTATAAAGATAATTTATCTTCTCATTCTAATATTTTGGCAGTTCTTCCTGAGATGCCCGTCAGTGCCTGTTTTATGTGGCAAGCTCTGCATCTATCTTCCTGACTGCCTCATCAATGCCCTCAATGGAAGTCCCCATGACCATCAGATACGGATCACATAACTTGCATGGCACATTGAAATAATCACCGACTAACAAGAACGACGAGTCTGTCTCCTGTTGGAGATGCCACCGAAAGTTGGTACTCGTTCTCAACAAAGGTGCAGAGTTGTAGGGTAATGGTAATACAGTAATGTATCGAACACACTCATCATTTCCAAACGGATCACCAGCTTGGATAGCACTACTAGTTGAATGTTCGGGGCGGTGAGGACCAGGGCAGCTAATTCCAATGTCATAAAGTAATCGGCCCCTTGATCCATCGTTGCCCACATATTCCAAGAGTAAGTCGATTATCATGAGACGGGATGCCTCAATGTCACTTGCATATCCGAGTAAGGATGTAATATTAATGGAAATAGGACTAGTATCCCTGTTGACATTGAGTCGACACTTATAATCTCTCCCAATCGTATGTACATTATGCCTTGGATTCCGACGAGTTTGGCTTTTGCCAAGAAGGTAGGCTTTAAGGTAGTAATGTCAGATTGGGAATGTGTGCACCACAACTAATAACATAATAGAACAAACATGCCACATACCAAACAGTTCCTGGGACCCTCCGATGTTTTGTAACCACATCGGCACAGACATATCCAGCCTATCAGTTGCCCCGCCGCTGAGATTCTCAGTTGTATACGTCTTCGCCCTAATATGAGTACCATCCCATACGCTCACTCCGTGTACATGTAACAATTCGACACGTAATTCATTGTCCTTATCAAACATGTGTTTCTTACGGTAATATAATCGATCCGAGAGTAGCTTGTCTACGGCTGCCTCATCAATTAGCCTTGAGTCTCGAGATGTATCACGAACATAATCGTGTCCTTTCACTCCATAGTGCCTCATCGAACCACCCACAGATTCCTCTTCCATACTCTGTCTGTTTTCGGGACGACCGTTCCCAAACCTCTCAGTAGTATACGTCATAGGTGGCATACCATCCTTACGATAACCATCTCGAACGGTAACACCATGTACCATTAATAACTCATCTTGCAATTCATCAGCCTTATCATACATATGCTTCTTACGATAATATAATCGATCCGAGAGTAATCTGTCTACGGCTGCCTCGTCTATAGGTCTTGAGTCTAAAAATGTGTCACGTGTATAACCGTGTCCTTTTGTTCCGTATTCTCTACCAGTCAAACTATCAACACCACTATCAAAACTACCATGCCGACCGATCCCAACACTCTCAGTAGTATACGTCTTAGACGTACCGTCCCTACGGTTGTCCCGAACAGTAACACCGTGTACATTTAATAACTCATCCTTCAATTCATCAGCCTTATCAAACATGTGTTTCCTTTTATAATGTAAACGATCAGCAAGTAGTCTATCCACGGCTGCTTCATCAATTGGCCTTGAGTCTCGAGATGTATCACGTGTATAATCATGTCCTTTTGATCCGTAGCAGCCCCTCATATAACTACCCACATCCGTATCATTACCCCCACTACCCCTAGTGGAACCACCCATACTCTGTCTATGAGTGGTACTTGATCCACCATCACCCAAGGTACTAACAGAACTCCTTTTCGTATTATTGCTATCATTAATCTGCCCCTCCTCTGGACTGCTCTTCAATGTAATTGATGATACAGGCACCTCTTCCTCTTCCGTTTGTAATGTAAGTGGTGAAATACGATCTGCTTCTTTCAACTTATCATTTCTAACTAACCCAACTTCTTTGTTGATTGATGAATCGATAACATATTCATTAACAACTTTACGATATTTAACACGTTCTGCCTTGATACCAGTTTCATATCGTGATTGTGTTTCTCCTTCTTCTCCGTGTATCATTATTGTGTATACAACTTTACCAGGTTCGTTTGGTGATGGTTCAGCGTATAATACTGTCCCTTCTTGACTATTCTTTGGTCCACCTCCCTTATCTTTGTCAGAATCATCTTCCTTTTTCTCTTCCTCATCAACCTCCTCTGCAGCAGCGTCAGAATCAGCAACAATATGAACAGGACAACTAGCACCATATGCCAATTCCTTCTCACCAACTTCATCAACAATACTATTGTTATTAGTATCATCTTTGTATACAACTTTGTATACCATATTTCGTGTGAACATGTCCAATGTTACACTATCGATTATGCCTCGTTTGAGAAGTGGTGGCTCGGTATCTGATGCATCAAAAGATTGTGCAGATGATGTTGGGAAGTTATACCATACTGGGCCTAATATGATATGCATTGCATACACGGTATGCAAAGAGGTAGCAAAAGATGAGTATAAAGTAAAAAGTACATAAGATGTGCACCGATGCAAAGTTGATATGACGAGCAAATGTATAGCAGCACCACACAACAATAACAATATAACAAAGATGTAGCAAAAGTCAAGAAAAATCAAACAAGTTGCGCTATACCAACACTGCAATTGCGATGATAATGTACATATCTCTAAGCACCAAAAAGTACATATGTGATGTGCACCAACATTGCAATTGCAAAATGTACATATATTTCTATCGGCAAGCATGAAATTTATACAAAAACTTACAGCCTAATGGAAACGGTAAATCTCTTGCCTGTTCTGGCGTTAGTGATATCTTCATTCTGTTAATCTATCAGTCCTAACTTCTTTATTACTAATAGGCATCTCTTTGCGAGCTTCAGATGATGAACACTCTCATAAAAAAGATACCGATTATGGAGATTCTAATTCCCATGAAGCAAATTGTGTTTGTTGTTAGTTAGATAGCGGCAAGTCAAAAAGTAGGCGTATTTATATACTAATATCACGGTTAATTAGGTGTTGTTGTTCCGCTGGTAGTATTATTGTTAGTTTACGGTATCTCTTTATATTTAATTTGCATAACATTTTAAGAGATGGCTGTTCACCCCCATATCAAGAAACAAAAAGTCGATGAGAGGGCAACAGGTACTGACGAAGCTGTGCTGTTTAACAGTGATACATTATCAAAGATTATATCATACCTACCCTCAGTTGATTTACTAAACTTGGCACTAACGTGTAAGAGGTTTAGTGTATCCAATAGCGATGATAAAATATCACTTATTGAGGAGTCAGCACGTATTGCAATACATGATATTGCAACTGAGGAACAATTAGCAGCATTACCACATTATGACGGTGAAAGTTTATTAGCAGATTACCATTATCTTCAATTTATGAGGCAAGCTCTAACTTTTGATCAGCTGGTCGGAGATGTTGATTATGTGAATAGGGAGGACAGATCATGTGTTAGGCATAATGGAGATAATACATGGAATACTGCATTCAGTAACAATGTTCTGAGGGCAGGCAAGCATTATGCATTGTTTAGCATAACACCCCTTAGTGATAAGAAAAGCTTGATGATAGGAGTAATGAGGCCGGGCAAGGCAGATCAAAATGCAAGTGGATATCCCGTTGAAGAGCAGTTCTATCAAAATTTCTCACGAAATATGGGTCACGGGGAAGACAATAGTAAGGTCCATTGTTGTATGTATTATTATAATTATGGAAGTTGCTTCACTTGTTATTGGAATACCGACGAAGCATACGGTAGTACTTGGAGGGGGTCAGAAAGTATGTCCAATGGTGATGTAATCGGTATGCTACTTGATTTAGATGAGGGTACATTATCTGTTTACAAGAATGGACGAAAGTTAGGAGTTATGCAGAGTGGATTAGCAGGCCCATATTGCTGGATGGCATCATCGTATACAGGTGCTCAAGTTACTATCAAACGGGGGGTTATACCACCAAATTGAAAAGGACTTACCCCAGTTTATTCTAAAGCATTTATCAACTCATCATATCCCTTATGCAATATTCATGGTATTCCCCCCTTTCACCTATTAAATACACGAGCCTTTTGGACGTAACATCATAGCCCAATCTACTTTATAATCTTATCATAGCTCTAGAAGAATCGCTTCAAAGCCGCAGGAGCCTCATCTTCTTCCTCTCCACTCTCCCCATTACCACCACCAGCCAATTCAACCTTCTTTTCTCTTTCCCTCTCCGCCTTCTCCTGTTCCTTCAATTCTTTAAGTTTCATTGTATTCTCATCGACAATATTCTTCTTAGCACGACGCAACTTCTTGGAAATCTTACTCCTTCCTCTCATCCTCTTCTTCTCCTTCTTATTCTTAGCCTCCTCCGTCTCGGCCACCTTCCTTGCATTAGCCTCCTGTTCCATATCTCTTTGACGTTGCTGCCGGTGGATTAAGTTACTCTCCTCAATGCCTCCCACAGTATCGGGATCGAGTGATATCATATCAGGACTTAGCTTCTCAAGGAGAGAACGTACTTCAGCCTCACGACGTTGCTTCGTATCCATATATGGATTGGTAAAGTGTTCCATGGAATCCAAGTTTGGTTCACCACTACCCGGAATGACAATCGAACTAATCCCATTCTGGTGTCCAATACCACATACATCCTCAAATGGACGGAAACGTAGTGATTCCAACGGACCATTACCGGAACATTCATGTTTCATATACGGTTGTTTCACCTTGATCTTTAATGCCTCTGGTTTCCAAAATGTCGTATGACATCCATGTCCAATACCTAATATGCCGGTCTGTGATATATCTAAACAGGATGGAGCCCCGCCGTAGGTTTTGTAGGAGTGTACCTCCTTATACATGCGTAGATCGAAGATCTTAACTTTGGAATCACCTCCACCGGTGGCCATGTATCGTCCGCTACGATCGATTGCTAAACTTGTTATTGGACTACCCTTATGACAAAGCATCTTCACTAGATACTCACTACTGGAAGGTGACCAGAGTGTGACGGTGCCATTGGTATGTCCTAAATGTAGGACAGAGTTGAAGGGGTTTTGACGTATGGCATGACATGGTCCCATCTTGGAACGATGTTGTGAGACTAGATTACCGGTGGATGTGTCTTGATATTGCAATACGCCATTGCTACCAATTGTGGCTGTCATTAAAATGTTGTGGGGGAGGGGAATGACACAAGATGTGAGCATGGGTTGTCGAAGGAGATATTGAACACAAGATGTGAGCAAAAACAATCCATATCTTTACATACTAATTCATAATAAACAAACACCCAAACAAAACAAAACACAAACACAACAAACAACTAAACTCACCCAATAACCAATGATACGGCAGAAACTCCATCCCCATAACCCGCCTATGTCCATCCAATCGATGTATCTCCGTACCCTCCTCATCATAGATATATACATTCTTCTCTTGACTAACTGCCATCATGTTTCCGGAATGTAAGAATATAGCATCTCGAATTGACTCATTATTCTCTAAATGAAATTCAGTCGATAGTGATAATGAATGTTGATCGATTATACTAACATGTCCTCCCTTTCCAGCTAACAATGCATGCTTTCCGGAACGATCATATCGTAGTTTATATGGACCATAATTAGTCAAATCCAAATTGTAGATGTTCCGTGCTACATTCTCTTCTAACTGATGTATACCATGCTTTAACTGCTGTTGTGTTAATTGGATAGTCTTTTCCATATCATTCTCAACCTCCACCAATCCGGCATTTTGTGTATGTAATATCTCTTCCGCGTTAGATGCTTCTATAGCATTCACTAATCGTTTGGTTTCACGACGATGCATGGAACGTTTTAATGCCATATTTGGTTTTAATTTACGTTTTTTTAATGTTTGGACTTGATAGGATGATAAGTTACTTGTATCATTATGTTTATCATCATACTTTAAATTTTGGATACGCGACTTTGATAAGTCGGATGATAATTCAGTACCGCCATGATAATGGGAGAGTATTTTAGCTTGTTGTGATTGTGGTAATTTGGATATTTCAGCTTTGAGGGATTTACGTTGTGTTAGTAGCTGGGTGTGTGATTTACCTCGTGTGATTTCACCCGCTTGTTTCTTCATCTTCTTATTCTTTGATGTTGTCGCTGCCTTTGAGGCAGATGTTGATGATGATTTTGCCATAATGTATCTTATGATGTGTATTGTAATAAGAAGATGTCAGAGAGCAAACTCGGCAGACAGTTCTTCTTTGTTGATCTATTTATTGCCGCTGTTATTTGCAAAGTTTTGAGATTGGTTGGCTATTTGCATATGCTACTAATTTGAAAGCCAGGTATAAAATAAAAATCTTTTTAGCGACCCAACGAAAGATAGGGTTACGAGGGGTGAGCGAAGGTTTTTAGTACTAGGTCCTACGTAGAAAATAATATGTCACACATGTAACAGGATGTGCCGCCAGAGGATTATTAGTTATCATCACGTAACAGTGCCGCGTAGTTTCTACAGCCGCCAGAACGATATCTGAGTTACATGAGTAACACTTTGGCGGTACATGTTACAGATATGTGTCTTAGCCGTGACTTTGAACGGTATCCTTCAAAGATACCCATGTAACATGCTAACAGAAGTTACTATCATCTCTCTTCATCTTCATAAACCGTGAAACGCGCATCTTCCAGAGAGATGGTCAAGAGAATGTAAGCAATGCATGTGGAGCGGGAATCGGAGCATACAAAGCTTTAATGGCCAAGTCTTCGGCTAATACACCACCCCCGGTTAAGTTGGGAGACGACAAAGATACCGACCCCTTTGATCCTCAATTGAAAACTATCATTGATCTACTTGAACAACGACTTGCGGGTATTGATAATGCAATTGATCCCATCACCTTTGTGACATATCAGATGTATGCTATTGTTCGTGACCTTGTGGATGATTGCATTGCACAAACACCAGACCTCTTCAATTTAGCAAATGAAGTGGCCATTGTTGGAGGGGTTATGATTAATAGGCGTGTCGGTGGGGACTTTTTTCAGCCGCTTAGCTTTGAAACGAGAGTGAAAGATGGAAGTGTCATCGATTTGTTTGAAGAGAGCTTTGGACAGAGACCTGATTTGACGGGCGTACTAGGATCAAAAGAGGCTGTGGATGCTTTGTATGACCGCTCCGGAAAACGAGCCAAGCTTTGATATGGCTCTGGCAGATACTATTCTAATATTAGAGAGAAGAAATATGCAGTAGAAACATTTGCAACCCATCTTATGAATACTTATTCTAGTCCTGATACAGACTTAACTATACAAAAGTCTTCCAAACCCCACACTCCTCCCTCTCGACTGTTACCACTAAGTTTGACTCCGCCAAATGGTGTCGAACCTGACAAGGATACACTATTGAACTCAATCATACCACTTTCAAGCTTTCGTGCTAGCCGTAATTGTCTTTCATTATCATATGTATGCACATAATTAGTCAATCCGTACTTTGAATCATTTGCTAATGCAACTGCCTCTTCTTCGGATGTGTACTTTGTCAAACACAAAACTGGACCAAAGATTTCATCCTTCCATATCTTCATGTTGGGTTTACAATCTGTGAATATTGTCGGTCGGACATAGTATCCTGATTCATAATGTTGTTGTAACTGATGTAACTTGTCATCGTTGCTTATTGGGGGTTTATCAAGACCGCCAATCAATAGCGTTGCACCCTCATCTATACCCGATTGAATAAACTCTTGTATACGATTGTATTGCACTCCACTAACCACCGGTCCGATATGATCATCTCCTTCTACATGAGCTGATCCAACCTGTATAGATTCCACCTCCTCCTTTGCAATCTTTAATGCATGATCCCAATACTCCTCAGGAACCAACATTCGTGTCGGTGCATTACATGTTTGACCTGAATTACTCATGACATTCCAAACGCCGTCTTCAATTACAGTTCGGAATTCATTCATATCTCCATCCTCTATGATATCATCAAAGATAATATTAGCTCCCTTGCCGCCCATTTCTAAACTAACACGCTTTAATGTTGATGCGGCAGCCAATGAGACTTCTCGACCTCCTCTTGTAGATCCAGTGAAGCTAATCATATCAATATCTGAATGTGATGCTAACCATTCTCCTACATGATTCGATCCATAACCATTAACCAATTGAAATACACCCTTTGGAAATCCAGCCTCGTGTATCAACTTTGCAAACAATAATGCAGATAGTGGAGTCTGTTCACTTGGTTTCAGAATAACCGTACAACCAACTAATAATGCCGGTATAACCTTTAATGCAATTTGATTCATTGGCCAATTCCATGGAGTTATTAATGCCACAACACCAATTGCTTCATTGTATATTGTTGTTGTATCATCTAATTCATATTCTGATTCAAATGATCCTTTGTCTATTTCATGTAAGAATTGGTCAATAACGAATGAACCCGATGTAACTTGTGCACTACGGGATAATCGATAGGTGCACCCATCTCATGACTTATAAGTTGTGCCATTTGTTCCGAGTTTGTATTATATAATTGCAATAGTTTATATACTAGATCACGACGTTCGTTTAATGTAGTGTCGATTGACCAATTGGTTAATGCTTGTCGAGCAGTATTGACGGCTGTATCTATATCTGATTTTGATGCTACTGATACTTTTGTTAGAGTTTGACCTGTTGACGGATTGACTACATTGATTGAATCGTTGGTACTATCAAGATCTGATGACGTAGTAGGTATCACCCACTCTCCGTTAATATACATTGAGTCAGTAGGTAGCTCGTCAATCCATTTCATAACCACAGAATCGATATTGTTGGAAGAACATGAACCATCATTTTTATCTGTGTTGCTATTGCATGTTTCATCGGCCATTATTGCAACCAAAACGAAGAGCAGATATACCACCCACATACTAAATAGTATCATATTGATCCTCTTGAGCTCTCTATTGAATATAAGTGGCAATACAGTATAGAACCAATACTTCCTCTATCTCATCTCTAATTATTGTCTTGCTAGAAACTTGAAACTTTTACTACTAATGAAACTTCATGAATCTCACTTCTCATAAATTCACATCGTTATGGAAGTATGTAGGTATATGCTGGATCACATTCCTCTTTACCTCGTTGGATAGAAGCCTACTAATACGCCATATACCCCCTTATTGCATGTATTATATCGGTATATAAAAACTTACAAAAAATTACACTATATGCACAAAAAATTTAACAAGGTACACCATTATAATTATACCGAACGCTAATGAGCTCCATGATGATAGCCAATATTATATACCAACGTGTGCTAATTGCGGCAAGGGTGAGGAGAATAGTAACAAATTGAAGGAATGCGGTGCATGTCTATCTGTTCAATATTGCAGTAGAGAATGTCAAATTACTAAAAAGGAATGTAGTGAGCGTGCTCCAGTATTACTACACAATCAAAATTCGAGTCGTATGCGTGCTGCCAAGTTAGGTGCTAAGTTGCACGATGAGAAATTGTTTAAAGTGCCCCCGAAACCAGAAGATTGCCCAATCTGCTTCGTACAAATGCCATCCCTTTGCACGGGAAGCAAAACTGTGTCATGCTGTGGAAAAACTATTTGCAGTGGGTGCATTTATGCAGATATCTTGAACTTTGAAAGTCCCGAGAATAGGGATAATTATGACAAAATGGATGCCCCATTGTGCCCGTTTTGTAGAACCCCATCAGCTACTACAGAAGAGGAAGATAATCGAAGAAACGAGAAGCGTATCAAGATGAGCAACAATTCTATAGCGTTGCACAATTTGGCATGTAGCTACTACAGCGGGTCTGGTGTGCCCCCAAATCTTCAGAAGGCAATCGAATTATATTTTAGGGCAGGAGAATGTGGAAATCATGCAGCGGATCACAGTATTGGTTGTGCTTATCTGAAGGGCGAAGGTTTGCCATTGGACACAAATAAGGCAATTTATTTTTTTGAACGAGCGGCTATTGGGGGTTATACAAAGGCTAGGGGTGCCCTTGGACTAGTGGAGGATGGTATAGGTAATAAGGAGAGGGCATTGAAACATCATATGATTGCGGCAGGGTTTGGGTATACAGACTGTTTGATTGAAATCCAAAAATTATACAAGAATGGACATGCAACAAAAGAAGACCTGAAAAATGCTGAAAAGGCATATCAAGCATGCCTGGATGAGATTAAGAGTGATCAAAGGGACAAAGCAGCTGCACATGATAGTGCCAAGTATAAGTATTATTGACGGTAGCTTCGTGTCATTAAAATAAATTGGATAGAGTGCCCGCGGATAGGTCAGCTTTAAAAAGTCTCTAGGGACTAATTCGATAAAGTAAAGTAAATAAGAATAACGATTGGTGGCTGTTTTGTACTAAAATAGCTCATAGTAATGATAACTCTATGACCATGAATGAGCAACCAATTTGCTTTCCTTAGCAACTCCAAACCCGGTTCCATTCAATTCGATGAGTATATGATTGATGTCTTTAGTAATATTTGCATTGATCATGATCAAAAGCAGCAGCTTCGTCCCTCTGATCACTCCTAACCTCATCTACATATAATTGATGAGATTGTAAAGCCTTTGAATAATTATCTTTTGTTGCATGTCCTTTCACGAACATCTCTTTGATATGCGCCAAAGAGTAAGATAGTCCACTTCTAACTGCAATCATGTAATGTTTCAATGCCCTGTCCATATTGCCAGATCTTTCCTCAAAAAGACCAAGATTAAACCTTGCTATTTCATCCCCTCCCATAGCTGCTACTCCCAGTAATATATACCCTTCTTTTCATCCACTTCTACTCCCTCTCCACGCATATAAGCACAACCAATATTGAGATGTGCCCGAGAATATCCTAGTTCTCCTGCCCGATGCCAAAGTTGTAGTGCCTTAGCCCTGATTTGTGGACAGCCATAGCCACAACCTATATTGTAGATTGCATAGCGATCATCAAGCTCAACTCTTTTCTTTAACCGTTTATTGATCTCCTTATCTGAGTTGGTTGGTGTTCTACAAAACGGACACAATTGATTATCATTTCTTGATGCAACTGCATGCATGCATCCACTGCATATAACTTTTCCACATCATGACTTATATTTATACCCCGTCTCAAGTGATGGCATTTGTAAGAAACAGATTGGACAATCCTCCTTTTGTGGTGGCTGTTTGAACAGCTCTTCATCAGAGACAATACTCATAGAATCTAATAATCTAACAATCCCAGTATTATTGTTACCTGAATCATCAATAATAGCAGGAGGAGGTTGTACTACTTCCCGATTATCACGAACACATGATGTGCACCTTCTTTGACTTTGAGCTCCTAACTTCCATTGTTTCTTGCTATACTTATCTTTTGGCAGATCTTGATGACATGCGGCACACAATTTCATTATTATTATTGTTTATGGTGGTATGGTAATGATTGGTTATCAATATCGGTACAATATGTATTGTATATAATACCTCTAGAGAGCAAGTCAGTAATTTTTTATGGTGCACGTATGTGAGCAAAAGTCTCTGATAAAGCTGCGAAGATATGATATGAGATTCACTAACAAAAACAACAAAACTACATATATTTCTTTCTCCAAATGTGCTTGCTATAGTGATGCTATAGTGTGATGCTTCGGTATTTGTTGTGAGAAGTACAATAGTGGATGTGGAAGAACTTAATTATTTGAGTCGGGCTATTTCTTAGCTATGAAAATACTAAGTAACAGCCGGATAGAGTTAATGATTTGTGTTTGGGGTGTTTTGTCATTTGGTTCTCTCTAGTATCACGGTGCCCTAATTGCATCGATATCCGTGGTATCTAATTGCAATTCAATACAACGACTGATATAACAGGTTGTCGAGTAGTTATAGGCCCAATTCCCAATCTCTGCGAGGGTATCCTTTTCTACTTGCAATGATATCGGGCATGGCAGCTCTAGCTGCTAAGTATCAACAGCAACAGCAGCTGCAAAATGATACGAGTGGGGAGGAAGGTAAGATCGAATGTAGGTTTAGTAGATTTGATAAGGATGGAAATGAGGTATGTCGTCGTAATGATCCAATGAAGTATACAAGGGTAGTAATTAGAGATCCTATACAAAATGACATGACAAGTCACAAGTTATCTTGGACTGAGTTACAACAGAGAATACAACGTGACATGTCACTTCAAATTATAGACTTTGAATGTGGAAAGAAGAAGAATAAAGCAACGGGTCATTTGAAAAAGTTATTTGCAAGTATTGGTGATGAAAATCATCATCCACTCAACTCAGTAAATTTTAGCAACATAACATTTGATCATGTGCTTGTACAGAAAGTTATGCGGTGTATGGTCAGTGGTACATCGTCTACACATACCCCGGTATCAATCAAGTTAACACATGCCAAGCTAGATGATAGTTGTGCCCAAGTTATAGTTAATGCAATGAATGGAGGTCTACGCATACGCTGTCTGAACTTGACATATAACTCAATAACCGACGAGGGAGTTGAAAGATTACTATCACCTGACAATGACAATTTGCAATACATGAAGGAATTAAACCTGTCAAATAACAAGCTACGAAGTTTAGATGCAATTGCAGCATTTGTTGGAAGAGATGACTGCAAAGTTGAGCAGCTACAGATTCAGCATACTCAAAGTATTGCCAAGACACATGAATTGAATGGCATCTTAAATTCAATGCCAACATCAATCTTGGTAAACATTTAAAGTTGGATGGAATTGACTTATTATTAAACATGCCTGCATTAGCAACAAGAATGGAAACTATGTTGTGTAACCCATCCAGCTTTGATGAATTTATCAATCAATCAAATCATACCATCTCAACATTAAGCGGTGGATTAAATGGTCAATTAAAAGATTTGAATGCAAATGTCAAGGAGGCATTAACTACCAATCTTCGTAGTGATCTTACACCCAATCAGAAATGTCGAAGGAAATTACGGTATATATACTTTACAGATGATTTTGATGTTACACCATTCATTGAGTTGGATACGGTATACATCCCGGAAGTTCTTGAGCTTGTTACCATGTCGGAAGAACGATGTGAGAAACGAGAGGGTAGGAATGACAAGGGAACGTATGTATTAGCAAGGAATGGACATGTTGGTAGTATATATCGACTTATTAGACATATACCGGAACTGTTTAGCTTTGCCTCACCTATGCAAACTTTAATTGTAAAGAATGAGGAACTAGAGTCAAGGGTTGCAACGTTGGAATTAGAATTAGAGCAGTTTCGATTATCCAACAAGCGTTGCAAAACTAAGTAAATCTAAGGATTTATACTGAAGAGTAAATGTAGAATATCATTTATGTTTTAATGTGCTATCTTCTTCTTCTTCCCCACTTTCCTAGAACTTAACACCCATCACTACATACACCATTGGAATTCAAATACTCACCGGAACATTTCTCTTTACAGAATTTACGATCGCAATCGATACATCTCACCGAACATTCATTACATACCTGATGACATTGACACACTGCATGGTCTCTGCATCGGCTACAATTTCGTGCACTTGGTACTCCGTCTACATGTTCATATACACAGCAGGCTTCCATTTCTTGACAGTCGAAACAAAAGTCTCGATTCAAACGTCGCAAAATTTTAGAAAAGGATGTCCATCATCATCCGGCCTCACACAATAACTACAGATTGTTCCTAGGCACTGATAGCAGATTTGCCCTTGGCGATGAGGACCAGGAGGGCCCCGTGCTCCATACGGCGTATCATGTGTCATCCACTGATCCTGTTCCAATGTCCAATAATCTCCAAAGGGAAGACAGTATACCTTATTGCACATTCGTCAAGAGAAATAATACTATCAAGTATTGGGATAATCGCCTCATAAGAGATTAATGCTGCCAGTGCGGCAGGATGATATTTATGTTGTTTAGCAATACTCAAATCAATAACCTGTTGGATCTGGATATAGGTTTCAATCCGTGTCCAACTATATTAACACATCCAGTGATTTTTAATCTTTTGAGCACATCTTGTGCACTAATACATTGCAGTATCGCATGAATATCATTATCGGTCAATTTCTTTGCTAAATTTGATTCAATATCTGCAAAATCTAATGTATCCCATTGTAAAGGTGATATGATAGCCCTGCTTCTATCTGAAAGTCGGTGCATCAAATTATCATTTTTCCAAGACGATGAAGGTGCTGTGATTGCTGCGGCGAATATCGCCCTCGATGGCTTAGATAAATACGTCGAAACATCTACAAGTATACCGACGGGTAAGTCAGTGATATGAAGGGTATCATTGGCGGTTCTTCTACGCTTACTGGTGTCATTTGTCGCCATGATCCACCGACCCACTTATTTGAGAGGCATGCAATTCGTGAGTTACCTCCCAAAAATAGCGATCAAACGAGGATATTCTTCGGCCTCACTCGGGGACTTCAGTATCTTCATTTCTCTGTCCTCCCCTTGCAGATTGTCACGACATCACTACTCTCCCCCCATGGCCATGTTATTCTATCCTATCTACAACCTACATGGGTAGGCAGACTAAGGAGGTAAAATAGATGGAAGTGATATGTACCAGTAAAATTTTCAAGGTAGGGAATCGAACTAAGGACCCACTAACTTTCTCTTTCAGTTTTTGCCATCCACTCTCTTCTCACATTCTCAACAACAGCTAGCAGCCGAGCGCAGCGAGGCCGCTAGCAAAAGAACTCAACTCTGTGCTCACAAGAAACACTAAGGAGAGCAAAAGATCTGACTTCGGCAGGATTTGAGCTGCGCCAACAAAGGCTGCAGCCTAAATACAAGCCTTTCAATATGATGTGGAATACTACAAGACTATTGAACATATATGCATATGCACAGCCACTAACACTCTCACAGTTCTACTCACATCATGTTAGACTTGACTTGGAAGAAAAATATATGATACATACACATAAACTTGCCGAGGACCGCTAGCAAAAGAACTCAACTCTGTGCTCACAAGAAACACTAAGGAGAGCAAAAGATTTGACTTCGGCAGGATTTGAACCTGCGCCAACGAAGACTGCAGCCTAAATGCAGCGCCTTAGACCACTCGGCCACGAAGTCGTTGTAAGTGTGTATCAAAAGATACAATATGAACTAAGTTTACATTCAGATCAGTGGGAGTTGCTTATCTACTTTATCTAGAATCTAGATAGAGACAAAACAAGTACACCTGACAGGGAAACGGCCCTATGTAACTGTCTGTTCCCTTATTCAACTATGTACTTATATACTACAAGATCGGGAATAGTTATATAGACCTAGTCCCACTAATTAGAAAGATAGTTAAATATAACTTATTTCTAGTTTCGTATTCCCCATCTTCCAATACATTGTCCAATCTTCTACTCCCCAAGGATAATACTTCCACTTGCCTAGTAATACGTGTAACGAACATTGGATGCAGCAGCTTCATCTCTCTGGTCACTCTTAATCTCATCCAGATATGCTTGATTTGCACGTAATGCTTTGGTATAATCTATTTTTGTTGCATGTCCATCCAAATATGACTGTTTGACACTCTCAAATGACATCTTAAAACCACCCTCCTCAATTGCAATCATCCAGTGTTTCAATGCCCTATCCATGTTGCCCGCCTGATACTCCCCAAAACCAAGGTTATGCCTTGCAGTTACATTTCCCCCCATAGCGGCTAGCTCATAGTAATGCACAGCCTTCTCCTTGTTTATTTCCACTCCTCTGCCATTTTCATAAGCAATTCCAATATTGTGATACGCATTAATATCACCGAGCTCTCCTGCCCGATGCCAGAGTTTTAACGCCTTCGCCATGTTTTGAGGTAATCCATGATATCCATAGGCATAAAAACCTCCAAAATCATAGATCGCTTTGGAATCGTTCTTCTCCATACGTATCTTATATCTTTTGACCACCTCCTCATCTGTGTCAGGTGTTGGAGTTCTGCAGAAGGGACATAGCCCATCGCCTTTCTCATCTCTTATATCCGCTGCATGAATACAGCCATTGCATATCTCTTTTCCACAACAAGCCATATATACTTGCACCGCAGTAAGCGATGGCATTCGTAAAAAGCATATTGGACAATCTTCTTTTTGTGGTGGTTGTTTGAAAAGTAATTGATCATGTAGCTCCGCCACTCTTCTCTCACAATCTTTCTTATGCTTATGTCGATGCTTCTTTTTGCAAGCGGCATTGCAATACATAACTCCTTTGCATTTGTTACATGTATTGGTAACATCACTACCCTCCTTACCGCAATTGGCACATACTGATATATTATCATCGGCTGATAGAGACATTGAACTCATTTTGGAGGAAGGTGCATCACACATCATATTTTTTTACTTGTAACTTAGTTGTCGATCGCTTCCACCGCCGTAGACGTAATGATTGTGAAGAATGGCACCTACGACCACTATTTAAACCAACTAACAATACCAGAACAGCCGCTCAGATGTGTCGGCTACATTAACGCCAAGACGCCGTCAATAATGATATTCTATGTAAGTAGTTTGCTAATTTGACAATGGTATCCTTCTCTTCAATATGGTCATATACAAACCAATAACAATTGCAACCTTCAATCATTGAGTTTATACACTATGATTGATGTCATTGATAAAGCAGTAGTTCGTATTGCCTTATATCATAGCGTATAAAAACACTATCCTTCAATTGGTGGTGAAATATGACGGCACCATTTTGGAAGAGGCAAGCGGCAATGGTCAATATTGCGCGTTAGTACTCATTATCAGCCCGAAAACATGTCAATCCGTAGATCAATAACATTATTATCATCTCAAGTAGCTGGTCCAATCACACTAGCATATCAACGTCGTATAATCTCCGGTAATCTTCGATCAGATTCTGCACAATTATTATTAAGTTCAAAACTTGATGAACTCTATACATCATTGATATCTCTCCCTCTGGTATTGGTGGAAGTATTAGTAGTAGATTTAGTATGAAATACACGGATAAAAATAATATCTAGGATATATTGTGAAAACAGACAAATGAAAATAAAATATCTCCCACTTGAACTTCCCACAATCAAAACGTTAAGCACCCAAACAATGATCTGATATTCAATATCTCGACAGCCTACAAGGGTATATAAGGAATTAAGAAGAGGATACAGATTCTAATTCTGCCGCCTTACACTACTAAGGGCATATAGTTGCAGACTACCAATAAGAAAGAAAGCTCACGATGGACGACGTAAATTTAATTCAGACTCAGGTCAGAGAAAGATTTAATATAAACGATATAGTTCCTGCCTCCCATTGGCTTGAATTAGGATATAGTCATCAGTATGCCAATGCTATGCTTGCATTGCAAGTGGCATTGTTTGGAGCGACTGTACAACTTTCACTGCTAAAATCTCCGATAACGGACAATGAAACTACTATTATTAGTAATAAGATTAATATCCTTGGAATAGTGAACAATCTACCCGAGGATATACTATTACATGACGACTCCCTTCTACCTTTGTGGCAACAACTTGGGGAATCAGCCGCATCATTGGCTAACAGTGATGAGAACAAAAACGGCGACGGACTAACTTTGTCTATTGTTGATGTTGAGGTTCCGAGCAAAGTCTTGAAGATTCTAGCATCTGCCTTTGAAAAGCTAACATTCAACACAATTACATTTGCAAACAATAGACTTTCCAGTGATTCACTCATCTGTTTGACTGACCTGTTACGGAAGAACTCTTCTATAAATCGTCTTTGCTTAGAAAGAAACGGGATATACAATTACGAACTGTTATCTCTTTCAGAAGCAATTAGTACAGGACGAAGAGCTCGGGCTAATACAGCAATATTGTCGGATCAAATTAGCAGACCTATTGAGTTAGATCAATTAGTGGTACCTCATTTGTTCAGCCTAGTGACTATTGGTTTGGCTAATAGCTCACTGGGCTCTAAAAGTGCATCTGTCATTTCTCGACACCTTGCAAACAATCCTTCCATTAAAATACTTTTTTTATACGGCAACTTATTCAATGATGATGATGCAGTGTTATTTGCCCAATCCTTGCAGAGTAATACAAACCTACTTCAGTTTGATCTTCGCTACAATAACTTCACGAACAAAGGAATCAAGACTTTGTGCGAATCAGTCTATGATAGTAAAAGCTTGAATGCCATGCACGATGCTAATTCCACATGTCAGATAATGCTTTTTGGTCAAGAACAGGAGACCCCAGATGGCATACCGAACAAGTTAATACTAACATTCAATGATAAGGCAAGTGATGGAATGAACGCTGTTATCTCTAAAGCATACGAATACGTGAATGGACCGTTAGCACGTTCACATGAGAATACTCTATTTGCATCAATTATAGAGAGGCTCCGTGAAGCTGCTGGGGATTCTATCATTTTAGGAGAACTAATCCACCGAGTGCGTTCCCGACGATTAAAGATTCTTTATGCACTGCAAGATAGTAATACGGGCATCCTCAACATGCAATATCTCAAGGAAGTACCATTACAGTACATACCAAATGTCCTTGTGTTTCTACAAGAATGTGGAGACTGGTCTCAGTCAGAAGAGAAGAATTTGGATCGAGTATATCAAGTGATTAAGTCGAGGCCTGGGGTGCTCATGTCAGAGTTTGCTGCCAGTAGTAGAAAGAAGAGCAAATTCCGTCTTCGTGTGCGTCAATCATCTCATCAGTGTCGCTGTAGTATCATGTGAGGAAGAGAGTTGACCTACCTTCCTCCAATCTCACACTCTAGTATAAAGTTGTATATAGCATGTACTTATACCTTCCTAATGCAGAACTAAGTTACTTTAAATTAGTAAAATATATACTGAGCTGAGGCCTTGCGCTACCTTGAACTCATACTCGAAGAACTCTCAGCCCCCAAGACCACAGTCGTAGCTGTCCATCTGATGAAATACTAGTAATTTGTTTCCTATCAAAACATACTGCACGGATAGGAGAGTTATGACCTCGTAGCCTTTGCAGTACATGACCTCGAATCACATCACTAATCACAATCATCATATCAGAGCCACAACTAACTGCCTTGGTTGCATCAACTTGAATTGATGTTACGGCACTTTCATGAGCCTTAAATCTCTGCAATACCTCACTTGATTCAATCCAAAACACTGTTATGTATCCTAGACTATCACCCGTAATCACTTCCAGCTCACCATATTGAAGTGTTGTGACATTGCCCTCTGGCAGTACCAATCTTCCTCGGCATTTGAACTAGTAAGAGGTGTAGAAGTGTTGAGAAATGAGATGTTAGATTGACAAAGACCATACCAAACACACAAGAGGAAGACTCACTTCTTGGATCTTATTGTCCGTCTCTCTCTTCTCAGTATCCCAGACATAGACAGTACTGTATGATGCCGAGACACAAAAGCTAGGACCACATTGAAGAGCATGAATACCATGATCATGTCCACCAACTCGTCGTAGCAACTCTCCATCTTTTGACCAAACGAGTATGAACTTGTCGGCACTACCAGATACAACCTTGGAGTCGTCAGCATATATGCATGTAATGGATGCTTCGTGTCCCTTGGCTACAAACATTTGTTTTGATGATGACACATCCCAGCCAATCAATATTGAACTCATCGTTCCCGTGTAGATGTGGTTGTCATAAAAGTATAGGGCTGTGATTGTTGATGATGATGTATTGCCACTACTAACATGCTCTTCACCACCGGCAATGAATACATGTTGGAGCTTGCCAGTTGAGAGGCTGTGGACATAACAGTTTGAATCTTCGCTTGATACGACAAAGTCAACATCCTTCTTGGCATTGAGCGCTATGCATCGATACTTTCTACCCTCGATGACACGTTGCATTAACGGTCCTTCTTCAATGACCAGCTCCTCCTCCAAGACATGAATGTCATCTTTAGTGTTGTGGATCAACATTTCAATCCTTGGTATCTCGGCCAGGCATTCCTCGTGCTTTGCTCTGACTACTTTGAGTTCCTCATCTAATCGAATCAACAACTCTGTAGTCTTGACATTTTGTTTACTGCCTTGAAGAAGTGATGATATGAACCGGTTCTTCTTTGATTGCTTGGCCTCTTGTATTTCATACTCAATCTGATTCACAAGTTCCGATAGTTCTGATGCAAGTTGTTTGGAGTTGGAGAGTTGTTCAAGTGCATCTCGAAGTTGCTGTTTTTTGTTAGACTTGGTCTTTTGTAAACGAACTCGATGAGCGGAGGCTACTTCCAATTGTACAACTTGTGATTGATTGGCAATTACATTGATGAGTCGTAATCTCATGTTATCAAGCTCTTGTAGTGTATGATCTACAGTCTTGCGTGATACTACCGTCGTGTCCACCTCCGAGTCACGTTCCCAGCTTGATGTATCCATGCGTCGAATCTTGTCTGCTAAAACACTAGCCTCTTGTGGTCTATTTAGACATTGACAGCATGTTTGTAATTGCTTGTAAATGAGTATCTCGTTTACTTGATCTCCTCTAGACAAACACAAGTCGAGGGCGCGTCTTAATAGCGTCTCGGCATAGACGTAGTCATACTTGCCAACATAGGACATGCCAAGTCCTAGGAGAGCTTCCGTTCTTGATATATCCAAGTTCTCTTCGTCGGCTAAACCCAATTGTCTACCAAAGTAAACAATTGCCAGATCAAATGAGCATAACTTGATGTAAGCATGACCGATTCTGCCATGTATCTGTGCAAACAAAGCAATGATATCTGATTTTGTTGACGTTGTTGTTGATTCAGTGAAGTAGTTTGGTGCTTCAATCTTGGATAATACTTGTTGATAGCTCTGAAGTGAGGATTCGTAATGTTGTGCATTGAAGAGAAAGTCTCCTTTGATCAATAGATCCTTGTCTTCTTTATACAACAAGTGTTTGTGGCTTGTAGTTGTTGGGGTCTCACCACGTTGTTCATCTTGATGATTCTCCTTGATATCATTAACGACTCCAATCAAGTATGATGCATCACTCAAGTTCTCTTCAACACTGCACTTGGCAACATTTAATAGCAAGCCACCAATACCATCAGCTTTTACATCTCGTCTCTTCTTCTCTGCCTCTTGTCTACTTGACACTAGAGAACATAGTTGACGCCATGCTACAGAGTAGATTCGTCTTCGACAAGAACGTGCAAGAGACTCGATGATCTGCTTAACATCCAACCGATTTGATACTCTCGATCTCCATTGTGCAATGTAATATCTCTTGAGGTCGACTGGATTCTTGGAAACAATGCTCTTCATACTTGAGACGAGGGCATACTGCTTGTCATATTTGAGTAGTGCCGCCTTCCTTTCATCAAGACGACTCTTTTTGTCTTGAATCTCGTCAGCTATTTCACTACTCTCCTTGTCCATATCAATAATACCTGCCCTCCAATGAGCAATGTTTTGTCGACAGATGGTACGCTCTTGCTCAAGCTTGTACTTTAAAGCTGCTCTTGTAAATGACTGTACATTTGTTCGTTGTTGTGAGATGATGAGTGTACTGTTAGTCTATAGGGCAAGTCATTTGTCATGTAATGGCAGCAAACAATCTCTTACCTGCTCAGCACCATGCAACAAGTGAGAAGACAATAGATCAATACCAACATGTGATGTTACTCGTTCAATCTCGGTATCAAGCTCATCTATTCGATCTTGCATTCGTGCCATGTTGCGTGCCAATAACACTTGTTCGGCAGGTAGCTTTTGTCTAGCTGCCTCAAGACTTGAGATGGATTGCTCGATATGTCCAATCCGATAGAGGAATCTTTTACGACGTTTGTCATGATTTTCATCTTTCACAGAAGTTGCAATACTATTAATTGGGTTGCTAAACTCACTCCAACCAATACTATTTCGACATCGAATGGCAATGTTATTGTAACAAGTGTTTGGTTGTAGATTATCAACTTGATGCCATCTATTTGGCTGTTTCATACACCGTCTCGAGCAGCTGATTTGTACTTGTTGTTGATCATCTCCATCGTCTTTAGTTGTAGAGTAGCTGTACTTGATTTCATTGTCTACAATCGTTTGTTCATCATTGTTATTAGTGTCCCACACGGCTGTAAAAGAATCATGACTAATTAGGGTAACACAAAAGTTTATTGGGGGGGAAGGGACAGATTTGATTTGATAGTCGTTGCTTTCTTGTGTTGCTGAGGAGGTAGCAATGACATTATCTGATTCATCCGTATTATCAACTGGCATTGATGAATGGATTTGTCTAACTAACATGTCGTTGTTCTTATTCTCTGAAGAACCACTTTGTTGTTCGTGCTGTTGACGTTGTTGTGAAATGTTATTGTTTGTATCAACCTGATAATTATCAGAAGAAGAAGACTCGCCACGTAATAATGCTTGCATCTCTCGTATCCGTCGTTCTTGACTACCCAATGATGCCAATGCCGTCTTATTCCTACCACTAACACGTGATATTTCCTCACCATAATTCTCTAATTTGCTTTGTAATGTAAAATGTTGATCTACTCTTCTCATTAATGGAAATCGTGATGCACTTGCTAGTGTTAATGATGTTTTGGTATCACCATCATCTTTGTTTGTTGATGTTGTAGAGGAGGTGTTCATTGTGTTTATGGTCAGCCAATGAGGCGGCCAATAAGTTGTGTAGTGTGATAGTGAAGAGAGATTGTGGTTACCTCTTCTGACATCTACCTACCCAACTTTTTAATGAAGTACATAGCCTCCTCTCACTTCTATCCGTGGAAGAGTAACATCCATTCGCCACCTCAACTATCTCTGGTTCCATTAATCTCTGTTCTATGACACATGAGTTTAGTACAACATAGCGGCAGCTTGCATTACTCACTGTCAAACCATACAACCTCTGCCTTTTAAAGTATTGAACCAAGGCGAAGTGATCACACACATTGTTGTGGTATACACCTCATCTAATGAACAACAAGGCAATCCTCTTTAATACATCTATTTCAATACTACCCGATTGAAAGCCATCACGTAAGAAGGCCAAGGGTAGGGCAAGGAAGGCAAGAGCTAATGCCAGTAATCTAATCCTCCATAATGATAGCGTTTGTAGACATGGTTGTGAAACAATCAGTAAGGAAGACATTTGTTACAAGTTTGTAAGGCAGTACGAGGTTGAGATGAACAAAGTCTATGATTTGACAAAGGATTATCTCCTCGACGTGCACAAGAATGCAATCAATCGGTTGAGAGCTGATGACCAATTCAGTGTGGTTTGGGACGACGAGGCTACCCGAAAGAGACTCTTTCCGTTATTCGTTTCTCTTGGTACAAACCTCCAACTCAAACATGGTTACCAACCTAATATTAGGGCTTGTGTAGTTGCTATTGCTGCAGTGTGCTCTCAATATAAGTTTGATGTAGACGAAGCCAGGAAGCCGAGAAAGAGTAGAGCATTACTCCGTGACCTCGGTGACGGACTTGAGTATGATTCTGTCCGCTTTTATGCAAGGAGGACATCTTGTCAGTGTTTAAAGAAGATGTATTCCAGAGTAAAGTGGTGCCCAACACAAGTATGTGAGACATGTGATGTTGAGAAGGACCGCAAACTTCTGTATCTTTGTGCAAGATGTCGATGTTTAACGTACTGTTCGGTGGAATGCCAGCGAATCGACTATCCAAATCACAAAGAATTTTGTTTGCTGAATAGATATAAACCACAATGATAGGCGTTCACTCCTCCAGCCCAATGAGGTGTGGGTGTTGATACGGACGAGTAACTTCCCTTCCTCATGCCCTGCCCCAATTTGATGAAGACATCTCAGCCATTCTAGATCCAGCTCGTTGAAAAGAGAATGATACTTCTCTAACTGCCGATAATTGAGCTAAACTAACACCAATTCTACCAGTTCCTGACCATTCTACTTTGCCATCATCTTTGGTATGTATTAATGTTGTTGAATGTGAACTTGAGCTTCCACCCTCGCCAATAATTGAACTTTCCTTATTGTTTGTACTGGTATCGTTGTTGTCATCTATTGCAATCTCTTCATCACCATCATGTGTTTCCACAGTAGCATCAAATCCAATGAATAAATCATGTATACTACCAACTTCTGATGATATAACCAATTTAGTCCTTGCCTCATACAATGCATCAATTAATGTAACAAATCGTCTTGCCTCATTATAAACTTGTCTATCTAATTGTGGTACATTCTCGACTATGACAATCTTGTATCGATTTGCAATTGCTAAATAGTCTGCTGCTCCTAATGGTTGGTTACATAATTCATTGAATGTAAACCAACCACATGTATCGTTTGCTTTGTTGACTTGTATTGATCTGCCCATTGCTACTGGTATGACTTCTCTTTGTCCTTCACTACCTTGATCAAACCATTGTTGGAGTATATCATTTGCTGCCGATGGACTGTTTGTTGATGTACATACATGTGTTGGTAATGTTTTTGTTCCTTCATCGTTATCATTCATCAACCTACTTTCATCACGTCTATAATCATGATGACCATCCATTTCAACAACAATCATACGTTCATTCAACGTATCAATAAATGGCAGAAATATACTCCGATTGATCCCACCTTCATACAATCCACATGGTGGACGATTTGATGTTGTTACGATGACCACACCCAAGTCTAATAGTATTGTAAAGAGACGTTTGATTATCATTGCATCGGCAATGTCGGTTATTTGCATCTCGTCGAAACAGAGTAGACGTGATTCGATTGCTATGGAGGCTGCTACTGGTGGTATTGGATCTGCTTTTGGGTGTTTAGTTTTGTAGTTGTGTATGCGTTGATGTACGTCTGTATGAAGGGTATGGTATGATCGTCGGTCAAATAGGAAGATGAACATATCTTGTGCACACAAACTTTAGACTTACCTAACATGAATTCATGGCTGAAGATCCGCGTTTAATAGTTAACGAAGAAGAAGAGAGATGATAGCAACGTTTGTTAGAACATATGGTTTGTAATAGTAATCACATAAAGGCAAACTAAGTTCAAACAAAGAGCCCAATCATTGAGGCTTCATATTGACCACATAATATGTTCACATGATAAACAATACAAACGCGGACTTTCAAGTGTAATCGTTTCCTCCTTCTTGATATTGGTTTATATGATATATTCTCTTCAGGAATTGATAATCCATCTTTACATATTGTATAGAATAGATCCATTAACATTGATTTGCCAACTCTATAAAGAGTGCATATCATGTGAGCATATCATGTGAGCAATTTTTTGAGATAACATTTGCACGAGAAATGGTCAGCAAGCATCAATACAATACAGAAGTACAGAAGTATGTATCTCAATAAATCACTTACCCAACAGATCCATGAACATATAAACCCTTCGGTGTACCATTGATAATCGAATGAGCAGCCGCTATTGCAAAACCTGTAAAATTTTCATTTATCAAGGTTGGCATCATCCGCTGCATTGCACTACTTCCACTTCTATTGCTACTACCGCCATAATATCTAGCTGCCAGTTCAACATGTTCATCAGGTATACTAAATCTACTACTAATACTATTAGGAGATATCAATGATGAGTAAAGCTCATCAAGTTTTGAACTTAGTGATAATTGTGCAGTGTCTATTCGAAGATTACCGGAGATTATACGACGTTGGTAGGCTATTGTTATTGGACCAACTACTTTAGATGATAATGATGCTATTGATCTACGGATTGACATGTTGTCGGTCTCTCTACACCGCTGATAATGAGTACTACGATAACGCGCAATGATCATCTTGTCCTCATCGCAATGCCGTCATAAATCACACCAATTGAAGAATAAAGTTTTTATATGCTATGATATATGGTTATACGAACTACTGCTCTAACAATGACATCAATCATAGTGTATGAACTCCTGATTGACCAATGTTGTCACTGTTTCATGTCGGTATATTGAATGAAAGGATACCGCTTGCCTTTACTGTGCTGTTGAAAAGTCTCCGTGATCATGCTGCTTCTGGCTTCTGTTGCGTGTAAAGTATCTCGAATGTTGTACTGTTGTAGTCATCAGTTAGTTTAAGTAGTGGTCGTAGCGTGGTGTCATTATATTCATATCAAATCGTCTACGGCGGGAGCGATCGACAACTAACTTACAAGAGTAAAAAATTACAAGAGTGTGATGCACCTTCCTTGATATAGATTGCACCTAGTACAAAACAGCGAAGATCAATCTTCGCAACAATCGATTGACTACTGATTCAACTATATAAACGGGCGGTGGTATACGATAGTAGACAAAGATTATACAATATGTGCTCTGATAGTTGCAAAGACGGTACATCAAAATCAAAATCTGACGATGGTGTATGTGAAGTGAATGATATGTTACACAGTATGAGTACAACAGACAAAGATGTTTCAGTATGCGCTAATTGTGGTAAGGAGGGTACTAATGTTACCAATACATGTAACAAATGCAATTCGGTGAAGTATTGCAATGCCGCATGCAAAAAGAAACATCGACATAAACATAAGAAGGAGTGTGAGAGACGAGTAGCAGAATTACACGACGAAGCTCTTTTCAAACAACCACCGCAATTAGAAGAAGATTGTCCGATATGCTTTCTAAGAATGCCAACACTAACTTCAGGACAAGTATATATGGAATGCTGTGGAAAGAAGATTTGCCAAGGCTGTGTCCATGCAGTTTCATTGAGAGATGATGATCAATTGTGTGCTTTTTGTAGAACTCCAGCAGCAACCACTGAAGAGTTAATTCAAAGATATACGAAACGCATGGGGTTGAACGATGTCGTGGCAATCCGCAATATGGGATGTTTCTATGCTGAAGGACGATATGGATTACCACAAGATCATACCAAGGCATTAGAGCATTATCATCGGGCAGCAGAGCTCGGTCATGCTGTAGCGAATTATAATATTGGTTGTAAATATATTAAAGGTGAGGGTGTTCGATGGGATGAAAAGAAGGCTGTTCATTACTACGAGCTAGCGGCAATGAGTGGAGACGTGATGGCAAGAAATAATCTAGGTGTAATTGAGAAAGAGGCCGGCAACATCGATAAAGCATTAAAGCACTGGATGATTGCAATTGAGGGTGGTTTCAAGGTTTCTCTGGACGGAATCAAACGGTTATACTTAGATGGACATGCAACAAAGGATGATTATGCAAATGCTTTACAGTCGTATCAAGTTTATATAGATCAAGTCATGAGCAACCAAAGAGATGAAGCTGCTGCATTTAATCCCAATTGGAACTATTATTAGATTAGGAGACAAGCTAGAGAATCAAAAGAGTATCTCTCGGACCTCTTGGAATTGGAATTGGAGAGGATAATAGAAGAACGATGTGTGGGTGTGTTTTGAAAAAGGAAAGATTAAGTCTAAATAACATGAGGAAGATAGTACTTAGACGCAGCAGAATTGGAAAAACAGTAAGTTATGTGGGAAAGAGTACTTACCATAAAGAATAAAGCAAAAGGAAAAGGTAGATAAATAAAGATGATGTAATATAAATTAAACCAATCTAAAGTTGATTTATGTTTAGAAGAATTAATCGTATCCAAACAGACAGGTACAGACACAGATGCCTATAACTCTTGTGCACACCTTAAATTCGATATCCACTCACTCTTTACAAAAAGTATATACAGAGAGTATAATCTCTTGTGTCTCGTCCACCTGTCCTTCAGTAGAATGAAAGAGGGAGCAATATCATGTTTAACCCTACGACATGAGAAATAATAACAATCTTAGACGGTACTTGGGCTTGACAACTAGTGACCACGAGAGCCTCGCACTCAGTGATTATTTTTGATATGAACCCCTGCAGTGATTAGAGGGCTTTGGCCTCTATCACACTTGCCTATAATTTGATGTAGTTGGCGGGCTATTGATTATTAAACAACCTCAAGGCAGGCAATTAGTTTCACCGACGATTGCCGATAGTAGGTGTTCAATAATAGGAGGGCTGGTACTAGTTTAGGGAGCTAATCATATCGTCGAGATCGTCAACAACTTGATATCAAAAACTCAAAATAATCATGGAGCCGCCAACAAGCCTTCATCATCAAAAAGGTCGTAGTAGTAGACGATCATCGTCAACACGCCATGCATATAATGAAACTAATCCAAATTTAATGAATAGTCATCGTCGTTCTAAATCTAGAGGCAGAGCATCGAGGAGCAGATCTAAATCTAGAGGGCGATCGTCGAGAAATGAATTGCAATTGCAGCAACAACAGCCAATCGATAGTGGGGATGATAGATTAGCCACGTGCAAATTGCAATTGGATAATAATAGTACACCATCAACAAGACAGCGTAGTAACAGCAGTCGATCAAAATCACGCAACCATAACAACAATTTAAACTCAAAGGCAACGGCGGCATTAGAAAAGGCATATAAAAATGCCTCTAATGAAAAAGACATACTAAACAACAATAATATACCACCGCCACCACCACCTAGGATTGATTCATTAGCACAACATCTCTCCTCCACCTCCACCTCCAATTCTAATAACAACAATAGAGGAAGGTCATCACGCAGTCTAGACGTACGGAATACACAACCCAAAAATTATAATAATAAATCATCTAGTAAAAGTTGTGTCAATTATAATTATAATTCATCTGCTCCTCAGCAATTGTTGTATAGGGATAATCCACCCCCGCCTCCGCCACGGATTAGTAGTAAGAGAGAGGGCAAGGAGAGTGGTAAAGTTAGGGAAGGACAGCAGGTAAAGTAGTTTATTAGTGTGTTATTATTTGGGGAGGTTAAACTTTTTGAGCATATGCATGTGCACAAAAAAATTTTGCAGCTGTTTTTGTATTTGGTAGGAGCCGGTGTGCAAGTTTTTTCAATTTGGTGGAATTGAAAGATAAGGGAGGTTTGATATTGATATGCAGTACTCATCCAGGTGGTAAAACCTCGGCGGATTTATGACATGTGATTAGACATACACAAAAACTTTGCAACTTAACTAATATACCACCCCACTTCTCATTCCGCCCACTCTAAACCACCATACACCACAGCAGCAACAGCTAATACTAAAAGACTATAAAGCAAACGCTTCCTTAAAAAAGAAGGGTATAGAAGATGATAGTTTTCACACCGAGGAGACATATCCATCATCGACTGAACAATATAATAATAATTCAG
>Ga0214480_100107_pt1 | contig 35176 bp, 26 predicted proteins | sample M1_20Mar14CPVII9_3_FD_165042 | JGI IMG/M metagenome (GOLD analysis project Ga0214480, IMG submission 165042) | Marine eukaryotic communities from Monterey Bay, California, United States - M1_20Mar14CPVII9sort6BwellE17 | ecosystem: Environmental > Aquatic > Marine > Unclassified | place: USA... | reverse complement strand
AGATCCATTATCAAATACTCATCAGATTGAGGTTCCAAATCAAAGCAATGGAGAAGACTGTGGGTTTCAGAGCATTGAACTCTTCCGTGTTCTTCTTCCTTGCAAGTTACAACCCTTTGGCGACACGACAGAGTTTGTAAAATCTACATCACGTGTTACTTCTGACACAATCAATACCGCTCGTTTAAATCTCAAGGATAACATCATCCAAAAGCTCCAAGCTAAACATCAGGTATCTGATGCGATGGAATTGATTGACGATACGGATGGTGCACTTGCATCTCTATTATTGGAACCTGATCCGTCCTCTTTAGGCAAGGAGGATGGCGAAGTTGGGAATGCTGATTATGTGATGGACGTCGAGTATGCAGAGTCTGCGAACGATGTTTCTGACACCATCTTCACACATCAAGAGTTGACATGTATGAACAATTCACAACTAAAAGAAGTATGCAAGAATAAGGGCCTGCCAACTAGTGGAAAGATTATCAAGTTGGTTGATCGTATTTTGGAAGCCCAAGAAGGTCAAACGAAGAAGCGAACACAACCAAAGATAGACAAGAAAAAACGATCAGATGATGCCGAGCGGAAGAGAAAGTCTAGAGCCAATCAATCAAACGAGAAGAAACAACAGATCAAAGATAAAGATGCTAAGTATAGGACTGACGTTAGAGCGGGAGAGAAGGCTTTACTTGAATATCAACGACCAACACATGATACCAAGATATGGGAGGTGCCTGGGAAGGACTTTACCTTGGAAGAGCACACAGATGATTTTATGACATCACAGCTTCTATACCTCGTGAATAGTGGCTTGCATGCTGAGTTAGAAAGTGAGTATGTGCTTGCATTTCTTCATGTGAAAAAGAAAGACTATATTGTCAAAACACCACTTGCCGTAGACAAACTGGAGGATCTCTATGAAATGAGTGTACTTGACAAGGTTACATTCTATAGATTCTTAAGTGATTATGTCGGTACCGAGACTGCCCAAAAACATCTCGTACAATACAGAATTGAATGTTATGAGAGACGACGTGATAAATACCAGCAGGCAATAAGACAACATCGATTAAGTCAAGCTGAAGACGCCTCCTACGCCGCCTATCATCGCCGCGAAACACCCATATCGCATCTTAAAAGACCAGTAGCATCAGACGTATCACCACACAATAAAGGCGTGACTTTTAAAGATGAAGGTGACTGTACTGACAAAATTGAAGAATTATGGTTGGAGTGGTTGGTACTAACCGAGGAAGGAGGTAGATTGTTAGAACAAATCAAATGGAAAGTCAAACCATGGGACAATCTGATGTTGGGCTACGAACACTCACCAGAGCGAGTGAAAAGATTTCTAGAGATACATGGATACGATATGACTTGGATGATGTCGATCATTGGACTTCGCTTGAGTATTCCTGAATGGTGGTGGAAAGATGGAAATGGCAACCGCTACAGCAAGAGTAACAAGCTATGGAAGGGACACATTGTTCGTGTTGATGTAGGAAACGATATTCTGACAACTGAAAAGTTAGCAGAAAAAGATGGTGCATACTTCATATTCATGTGTGATAATGTAGATCAGGATGATAATGAATATGAATGTGATGAACCGGACTATAATGAATATGCAATGCGATACTCAGATGTCCGTAAGTATGCAGACGAGGTACAGTCACGCGAATTCATTCTCCTAGATGAAATGCCCCAAAAATACGTTGACCTCGAACTACACAGCTTGTGTAATGAGGCACGTTATCAATTGAAAAGCTTGCAAGCTGTACAATTGATGACAAGTATCCTCCCTGATGAAGATGGACAGAAAGTCTACGAGGCTCTAAAGAAGCCGGCTATGAAACCAAACAATGTTCACGAGTTGGTTGAAGAACTATATTCTTCTCGTGCAAGGGTTGATCATACTGATATTAGTTCTTCTTCTTCTTCTGCCCAACTTGATCGCCAGCTTTGGAATGAACTGTTTAGTAAATGTCGAAGTGAGTTGCTCCACCGACATGCGTCAGCAAGAGTGGGTCAGTACATCAAAAAACATGAAGTTACGCCAGAGAGGGTAGATGATCTTATTGCCAAGTACTGTAGGGCACAAGGACTTGGTTTACCGTGGGCACCTGATGTCGCTAAGCAGCAATTTGAGTGGGCAAGAAAAGCTGCAGAGGCAAAGACAATCGATGAATACTTACATGCAAAGTTCGAAGGACACCATTATGGTTTATATGGGTTGTACAAAGGAAAGAAGTGATTCGTACAAGAAGTGGCACGCACGTTTAGTTGTAATACATGTTTGTTTGTAATTGTAATTCGTGGTTTAAAGTAATATTATGTATTTTGGTTTGGTTATATATCTTGGACGCATAATACCGTCCCAAACACCCCAATACTCGATAGTGATTGAGTACATATATACCTTAGACGACTGATATGCTTGGTTGTACGGTAGAAGGTCGAATCTGTCGATATAAACACACCATCATCTTATCCAGACTGCCAAACTATCGAAAATTGAGATTGATTGAGATTGAATCCCTCATATGTCCGACATCTAGCACTCTCAAAACGTCTACACCTTGCACAATATTCGATAGAGAATGACCGATGTATCATATGAGAGAAGGGACCATTTTATGCACACACCATAGTCTATACCAACTAACAATATAAACTACCCAAACACCAATAATAACAACGTAACTATCAAGTAACATAATAACATCGAATAACTATCAGTAATAAACTATCGAATAGCAACTAACGTATGTCAACGTTATCGAATAATAACTATCGAATACGTATGTCAACTATCAAATATTAACTATCTATCGAATGTCAGCTGCTAACATTGACAGCTAATATATTAAAGGATGGTATGCTAATCTATCAGATATGTATCAATCACTAATCGAAGTATCTTGCCTGATCTGCTTTTATAATCACGTTGCTCTTTGACATATGACGTATATCAACCAATTAACTATACCAATAATAACGCGCATAATGAGCGATCATATACCTTGTAATGATTACTACTATTGTACAACCAACAACTAAATTCTAAACTCAATAAATGATTGATAGCACTGCTGCCGGATGATGAATTGCCGTATTGTGCCGACATCATTGATAGAGTGTTTATCATAGAAGATAGATAAGGATTGCGGCTGGTGGTATGATTCCTACCGCCTGCCGTTTTTTGGCGATTTTGTCCCGAATTGCCCTTTGTACATAGGACGTAAATTCGTAAGTATTTAATGGTGACCGACGCAAAAATAAAAAGGGGTCCTACTATCCTACCAAAAATGGAGTTTTCTAATTAATACATGAAAACTGATAGAGTACCTATGTACCTATGTAGAAGAAATCAAAGAATAGATAGTTTGCTCGCCAAAGGTGGTCTGTACTGAGAGTCACCCTTGCAAGTTTGCAAGAGGCACTACTCTCTGTAGATTGTATCGAGATGAGGTCCATATTGCTCCCTATTATACTGTTCATTACTGTATTAATAAGTTGGGCATCATGTTTTTCTCCGGCTCTACGGTTGTCTTCAGCTCGAGTTGGAGTAGGCACATCACATGTCATCTTTTCATCGGCAACGACAGCTACCCATCAAGATGAAGAAAAGTTGAAGGTACAGCAATTATATCAGTGTCAAGGTATGTTATTGCGATATGTACTCTATGCGACTGCATAATATAATGCGATGCATCTTATGATCTTAAACCCAGCATGCATACTAATCATATGCATATCTTTCTATGCAACAGGCTGCAATACAACATTTACATCTCGCAATCAATTGTTCAAACATCTACGGGGTGAAGATGAGGCATCTATTAATTGCCAACTATCGGTATCACCTGCAAATGAAGAAGAAATATTGATGGCTGCTGCTATGCGATATGGCTATTATTATGATGGGGATATTAAAGAAGATACACCTAATGAAGTTGTTGCAAATATGATCTATCAAGCTTTTAAATATCAAATGGATATATTCCTTGATGATAAAGAGGATGACGAGTCATTTACAACTAGTGCACTCACATACAGCACAGCAGCAAAGATGAGACAGCCATCACTCGGCCAAGACAAAGGAGTAAAGGGTGCAGTGGCTGAAGTCCTATCTTTCAATTATAGACTATCCAATACACCTATGGTAATATCAAAGTGGAAAGAGTTTGCATCGAGTGGTATATTACAAACCAATATGCAAGCTTGGCTAAATAATAATGGTGACGACCAAGTACAAATACAGTTACATAATATGGATTTATTGGTTCCGCGCTCATCCAAGTTCTATGCCGAAAGAAGTGCAACACAATTTAGTTACAGATATGTACTTCCAATATTATGGGTACTACCCAATGATAAAGATACCAGAGATGAAGAAATGGCTAAAGCAATAGATTGGTGGAAATATATAAAAGACAGATCGTCCTCGAATCATAGAACACACGAGCCCCGAGGTAACAACTCGCCTCTTTGTCCAAAGTTCATTAAGAAATTGAAGCAATCGTTAAAGCAGCTTGAAAGCAAAACTGTAGCCAATCGTAAACTGAGGAGACAATCTCAAAAAGAAACATCGCCCGATACTGAAGAATATGTCGGTTCAAGTGACAGCTCAAGATTGAGTCCAGGTAGGTTCGGTCAACTCTGGAGAAAGGAGAAGAGATGTTGGTCTAACTTTGCAGATGGTAAAGGTTTATCAGTGAGTCCAGGCTTCGAGGCTGTTTGGAGAAGTATTGATCGAGCAAAGATTGTAGGATTCATACAAAACAATGAGAAGAATGATTCGCTCGACGACACTATACAAAACATGCACATTGTTATAGAATTCCGAGCAGATGGGTTTGTCATGGGACAGATACCTCGACTTATAAGTTCACTAGTTGCCATGACAAACGGATGTTTACCACAAAGCTTCTTTGATGTTGCAACTCGACCAGATATCTACATGCCAGTCACTACTGTACCTCCCTATTTGGACAATAGAATGTACTTCCACTCGGCTCGTTATCACTTCCATGAGCTGACTAGCAACGGATTAGGAGGCGATGTCAAGGTAGGAAACAGTTTAGCTTCGACAATTAACAGTTCTCCACCTGAGGACAACTGGGAGCTTGTTCTACGAGATAGACTGCTTCTGTCAGAAAAAAATGATACGGCAATAGAGACCAGGGAAGATGAATGGCTCCTAGAACTACGTGATGTTACTTCAGTCAATCTTCAAAAGCAAATAGATAAGATCGAAACTGAAGAAATTGTAGAACAATCTCTTCAGAGCAGAAAGGAAGACTCAACTTCTCTACCGTTTGTTGATACTGATGCACCATGTGGTGCTTACTCTACGACTTTAGGGTTGCTGCGCAATGTCATTGAGAGTGGACGGTGGCCAACTACTTCTGATGCGCGTTCAAGAGTCATCAAATCATCTGATGCAACAACTAATGCCAAACTTGCTACCAAGAAGAAGGCAACCATATCACAATTTCCAAATACTGAGAGTGGAGGTATAATATCTTCTGGCTCATTCACGGTAGTAAATGGTGATATCTGGGATAGTAGTGAACTGCCACTTGCCAATTCTTTATTTCCCGAGTTGACAAAGGCATTATTTGAGCTCGAGCAGGAGATTATCAAACAGTCAACCGAGTCTCCTCTTCCAGCGGCTGAAGGAATGAATAGATATCAGCAACAACGGCAGCCATCTAGCCATTGTGCTGTCAATAGAAATGCTCAATTTACGCCACATGTCGACAGTGGCAGGGGCAAAGGACAGAGTGTAAGTATGATAGTAGGACTTGGAAACTATACAGGAGGAGAAACGATTGTAGAAGGCAAACCCTATGCAATTAGGTATGATGCTCTGGAGTTTGATGGTTGGAATCAGCTTCACTGGACAAACAAATTTGTCGGAGAGCGATATTCTCTAGTGTGGTTTACCCCCGAAGAGGTCAGTAAAGATGAAAAGACAAAGTTGAATGATGATGAAAGGGCAAGTAGATTAGCTCAGTTACACTCAAACACAGTACCATACCTGCCTCCATTAAAATTCCGTTATGGCTCTACAGATGCATTAGTTATAAATGAAATACTGAAGGAGGATAGTAGTAATGTATACTCGCATATGAATATCGGTTTCTCGCTTCAAAATCACAAATGTATACTTGATTGTGGTGCTCATATTGGTGTGTTTTCGAGATATGCTCTTTCACAAGGCTGTGAACACATCATTGCATATGAACCAGAACCTTCCAACTACAATCTACTTTCTGATAACCTGAACATAATAAGATCACAATCAGAAGATTCTCCGACAATTGAGTTACACCAATGTGCAGTTGCACAGTCGTCTGGTTTACAAACATTAGTTCAAGCAAGACATGAGAACAGTGGAAAACAGAACACATGGAGACATTCTCTCTCACAGTACTCAACATATGTTGATAGAGATACGAAAATGTCATCAGATAAGCAAATGAATACTCTTCAAACGTTTGAAGTTGAATGTAAATCTTTCTTCAGGGATGTATTAAGATCGGGTATATCGTTTGTGAAAATAGATGTCGAGGGAGCTGAGATTGACATTCTGATATCAGAAGAGGCATCAGATTCAAAGAATTGGATGGATACAACTCATTTGGTAGTTGAATGGTCATTTACCAAAGAACGTCGTGTTGATGTCTTCCATAAAGCCGTGAACAACTTGCTCAAAGCAGGATTTACTGTTCACTATGAAGGCATGGGTAGTTGGTGGGATAACGAAGGTATACTCTGGCCTTATCCAACTGATATGTTAGTATTTGGGGTTCGAGATATATGAAGGAGAAATATCAAGGCATACTTATCTACATACTGTTGATCCTATAAAGCTTAATCTAGAAGATACACCTCTCTGATGTTGTCTTTCAACGCTATATCTGTCTCACATCATCCTCAGATATATCAAAGAAGTCTTTCCAACGAGAAGGTATACTCCCAACAAACGGCTCATCCTTCAAGAACTCCATTCCTCCAAGAGATACAGTAGGCAGTGATACAGATCTTGCATGCAGTGCCACGCTACCATCTAGAAGCGGCTGATCAACTCTACCTCCCTCGGAAGCATTATTATAAAACTGTGTGTTATGATTGTTTCCGTATCTCAGATCTCCACTAATCGGACTTTTCCCGGCTAAAGCGAGCAATGCTCTTACTTGATGTTTAGCGCCTGGAAGATGCGCGTTATCACAGTTATGACGATGAAAGAGAGGTGATTGTAACATATATTAGTGCATGTGGTGCAAAGGCAGTCAAACAAAGACGAATGAAGGCCAAATAAAGCAGCCAAGTCGTCGAGTCTTCGTATTGAACACATAATAACACAAGACAAAACAATACAAACGCGGACTTTCCAGTATCAGTTGAGACAGATAGCAGGTGCCTCTCACCAGACAAAGCTCGTAAATGCTTCCATTCTATATGACAGACACGACCATCCTTGCTATTTTCATCACTCAATGAGAAATAGTTTGGAGGTAGAGGCTTCACTAATACAGAGCCTCCTGCATTGTTGTTGTTTGTTCTTCTATTCCCTCTTCTATTGTTTCCTTTTGTACTTTTCAGTATTGCTGATAACTTATATATATTCTTTGCTTTAGTACGTGTCGATTGTTTTATTAGCATATCTAATCCATTCATCTTATCATTTCTTTTACTTGTTGTTTGACTATTTCCTTCCACCACAACCCAATATGTTTTCTTTATTTTGCGTTTAGCCCAAGCAGTTTGTACTCGACTTGCAGCCTTACCATTCTTTGCAAATATCAACACGCCCGTGCATGGCTGATCAAGTCGATGGGTTGGTATCAAAAAGTCTTTGTTAGAGCCACCTCCTAATGATTGTGATTTGAGATATGTCAGTAGACATTTGGGGTCTATTTCAGAAGAACTACTACTACCTCCACCATTTCCAGGTTGACTCTTCCATCCTGCTGGCTTGTTTACAACTAATAAATGATTGTTTGAATATATAACTTCTGGACTTTCCAGTTGTTTGGGTATCTTCTTTCGTTTAGTTGCTGCTGCTGCTGCTGCTGCTGATGAATATTGTTGTTTGGATATCGTTCGTTTTGATGGTTGATACATGTTTGGTTTTGCAAAGCAACTCATGTTTCGACAAGTCATGTTTGATGTTGTACAACAAAAACTGAAGCAACTCTGCCTCATACTCAAAAGATGTGCTCTTGATGATGGCATAGTAATTGTTGATAATATAAGATGTGTTCTTGATGCACTTACATGTTGATAGGGTATCCTCATTATAAACCACCCCATGATTAATAAGAAAAGGGAAGGAGGATAATAATATATACAATAACGATGCATGGGGCTTCTTGCTATCATGGTATTACCATATTAAACATAGATATTATATCATTTCATATGATCGTTGATGGCAAAATCCAGTCGAATGAAGCTAAGGTCAATACATAGAATTTTACTTACTATACTAAGAACCTTCCTTACTACCTAACCAATTTCCATTAATTGCTGTCTGTGAGTTGTTGAAGAACCATGGTACTATTTGACGCCGATCGCGGCCCAGATAATCTTGTTAAATGTTGTGTATATGCCTCTGATTGATATGATGACGCCAGGATTTTATTTGGCCGTCGGAGCAGGCGACACTATCGAGTTTGCTATGTTCTGATATTCTGTCGTATCACTAACATACCTTCCCTCTTCTTATATAGGCTCCCTTTATACAGGTTTGAGCAACCAATTTAACAAAACTAAAAAAAAACTAACAAACATGCAAATCATTGTAACCGCACCTACTGGCTCCTCAACCGCCTACGCCGTTGATGGTAGTACCACTGTAGCTGAACTCAAGGCTCAAATTGAGAACCAGGAATTTATTCCAGGTGATCTTATCCGTCTTGTCAATGGCACCACCGAACTTACCGATGGTACCCTTGCAGGAAATGATATCGCTGATGATGAGGAACTTGCTCTAATGCTTGATGTCCCAGGAGGTATGAGGAAGAAGTGGAAGAAGAAGCGTATGCGTCGTCTACGTCGTAAGCGTCGTAAGATGCGTCAACGTGCCCGCTAAATATTGGAGTATATTTGATTGGATATACGTGGATTTTAAAATGAATCGGTATGGGATTAATCTACATGAAGTAACTGCATGTTGGGTTATATTCTACTGACTTTGAGTTGGGCTGGTGGGTTTTGAATGCTAAATATTTATTATTGTATTTTTATTGCTAGAGAGTAAAGCAACAAGTTGGCTTTGGATTGTAGTATTAGGAGTAATTAAATAAATGGCATTCTTAATTTATATGATGAGTGTTATGTATTTGTTCATTGCTTAGTGTTGTTGTGGTTTTAGATTTGTGTAAGGGGTTTTAGATTAATATTTATCATACCATATTATATCCAATATGACAATGAATTAAATATTTCTAATATTAATATTGTGCCTTTATGATATATGGTGGTGGGGGATGGTTTGAAAAGAGGGTATGGATCAGGTTATAAGAGTATGGATGTAAAAGACTCATTGTCTACTGAAATACCAAGGATAATAAAAAGGCAAATATCCCTCGATGCCTACCACCTTAGTTTCAACAGTATTGTTTATCATATTATGTGTATTCCCTCCTTTTCAAGGATTGTCTTTGCTTCATCCATAAATGATTTGGGCATGGCCTTTAGCATCTTGACAAGGTCTGGAGCTAAGGGACATGTAACATCTATATAATCAGTGTACTCAGTTGCAGGGATTTGTAGACGAGCCAGGTGCAAACATACTCGTTCTTTCATTAAATGCCTTTTCTTCTTCCAAACGCGATTCGTACGCGATCGGCCGTGTGAGCTGTCACCCAGAATTGAGTTCCCAATAGTACCTGACGATAAATGCTGTCGAATCTGATGCCACCGTCCCGATTTTGGCCGAGCTAAAACAATGCTTATCTTTCGTCCTTCATTTTCCCTGTCAGGGTTAGTATCATTCGAAGTGTTCTTAATTGGCGGTAGCGTTGTAGAGGCAACAAAGCAAAGATCTGTCACAGAATGTTCAATGAGGTTCCCATTCTCATCTTTCACAGGATTGTCAAACGTGAACCAACCCTTATGGAGGTAGTTGATGCCATTCCATGAGCCATCACCTTCGCACAAAGCAACATAAGTCTTAGTTGCCTCTTCACTTTGCATTGATTCAATCAACGCTTTTGTAATACTGCATGGTGTGCTGTCGTCGGCGCTTTTGGTTTTTACACATAATAGACAACCAGAGGCTCCTCTGTCAAGACGATGCACCAAATTGATTTTACTTCCAACTTTGTCTCTAACTCGTTGTAACATGGGCATCTTTTCTCTAAGATTGCCTCGAGTCCAAGATGATTGATGACAAGCAACTACGGGGGGCTTGCCAGCGACAACTATGTTGGTACTCTCCTCTAGTATAGTCACATCATTGTCTTCATAATGAGCTTTAGATTGTAACAAGACTTCTGGAACTGTCCACTTTCCAATTTCGTATTTATCTTCGTGGATGTTGTCAACAAGGATACCTTCTTCTTTCAAGGTTGGTAAAGCTTGTTTTAACACATCCGGTGCATATACTCGAAGCATATCCAGCATATCATCTAACAAAGGAGCCGATACATCGATGCCGTTCGGTATGTTCTCTGTAGATATCATCTGCAATCTCCCCAAATGCAAACATATCCTTTCTCCTGGTAAATTCCTCTTCTCCTTCCATTCTTTATTTGTCTTTGAATGCCCATGTGTGCTATCTCCAAGTATAGGGTGAGATAAACCATTTAGATGCCGCCTGATTTGGTGCCATCTGCCATTCTTTGGTCTGCATAGAACTAAACTCATTCGTGGTCTATCTAATCCATTCTCAGGTTGCCCAGAAACAAAATTGAATAGTGTAGTCGCATCTTTTAAATCGCCATCTTCATCCTTGATTGGTCTATCTACTTCAAACCAACCCTGCTGCTTCATATCCTCGCCTCGAAGAATGCCTTCTCCTCGAACTAGCGCAACATACGTTTTGATTGAATTGTCCGATTGTAAGCTATCTATTAGTTGAGCTGTATCTCCCTTTATACTAACATTACCATCATTATCACTCAATTTATTATCATCATCATCTGCATATGTAAAAAGTAAACAACCAGAGGCACCTCGATCCAATCTATGGATTAAATTTACCTTTCTCATTGGTGCATTCTCATTATCTCGAGTATCAATATCATGTAGACCATCTCTTACTCTTTGCAGCATGGGTATCTCGGGTTCCTCTCCTCTTTTGCTCTTTGACCTCGATCCTGTCCATCCACTATGATGACATACTACCGATGGCGGTTTCAATGCTACAATATGATGTTTAGATCGTTGCAATATCGTTACTGTTTTATCATTTGTAGTTGTAGACGTCGTAGTTGTATCTGATAAAGATGACATATTTTTATGTGTAGAACGTTGTAATATTGTCACTGTTTTATCGTTTGTAGATATAGTTGTATCTGATGATGAAGAAGATGACATGATATTTTGATGTGTGGTTGTGAACTTTTGTCTCTTGTGTATAACTCTTGTGGATGATGGCATACGAAATGAGCGGACGTTGCATAGCATGGATATGTTGCATATGCAATGAAGGAATAGTATTAATCTCATCCCTTAATAACTAATACCATACCTAGAGATGGTTTGTAACTGAATTTGATACGAGGAGTTGTGATATGATTTGCCGTGTTGGACTGAAAATGGGTATCCCGTCTATAATGTTTAGTTAGGACATGTTTTCAGGAATGTGAAGTCGTCGAAGGCTAAGTGGCAATCTTTATTGGTTGCCCTGATGAACATCGATTATTCGTTTACCATTGTAAAACGAGAGAAGATTTTCTACTTCTTAAGATTGAGGTTAATACTTTTATATCTTTATCCCTCCATTTGCAATGATTAGCTAGCAAAGATCACATTCACTTAATGATTAAGTGTTTTCCTTCCCAATTTATTTGCCAATACTCATACAGTATTCTCTACTTTCTCAGAACTGAACAATACACCCCCCCCCCCCCCCCCCCCCCTTTGTCATTTTACTTTAACCTAAGCTTACTCTGCCTTGTCAACACTAACAATTAATGGCCCAACATTGTCGCCAGTTTCCTTTATGATAGAAACGATATCCGAAAAAGAGATCATATCCAGACGATACAAATGAATGATTAGTTTGTAAGTTAATGTTATGATATTTAAAGTATCATATATAAATATCAATATATTTCATCATCGTGTATAATAATACTAGACAATCAAAACATACCTTATTGTGAGCCATATGAGATCCATCACATAATGGGAAGGTTCCTGGAAGATGCGCGTTATCACGATTTATGGAGACGAAAGAGAGATGATTGTAACATATGTTAGTACATGTGAGTTGCAATGGCAATCAAATGAGGCAGATGTAGGTCAAATGAGTAGCTAGATCACCTAGACTTCATATTGACCACACGAATACACAAAACAAAGAAGTACAAACGCGGACTTTCCTGATTGCCAACAACGACAATAAACCTTCTTGCCACCAGGATCAATTTTATCCATAGTTGCAACCTTGGGACTGTCTAAATCAATTTGATTATTAATCTTCCCATCGAATAGACGGGCTGTAGGTATGTTTTAGGAGAGAAAGATATATCATTATTAGTTATATTATGTGCATATGATATGTTCATTCTGCATTAACTCGCAAAACATATTATATCGCAAAGAGTAACAAGAACATATACCGACCGATTGCCTTCGATAGATAAATATGATGCACCATATCGATTATATCTCAGCCTTCTCCATTAAACATCAACTCAACATCATAACATGAGTATGAAAGAACAATCTCTAGAACATAATATACTCACTCTCAACAGAAGAACTCGTAGAGGGAACAAAGGCAGAGGCCGATGCGATAATGGCAAGGAAGGTAAAAGTAGTCTTCATTGTTGTTTTAGGCTGATTTTGGAGGCGTGCTGATGTGTGCTATTGAGATAAAATCATACTGAGTTAATGAATCAGCCAGTCAACTCTCATGGTAAGACTCCGTCAAGGCGATTGAACGGCTAACCACAAATATTTTGCTCAACGTTCTGTATCGTACATGTCCACAAAAACCAACACGTACGCATGCAGTTAGGGGTATTGGCAACAGTACAAACAATAGGAAACAATAAAAAGCGGCCGACGAGTCCAATTGCACAATAACGCACAACCATGGTATTTCTAGAACCACCCAAAACTATCCTAAAGCTCCTTCGTGATGCTTTACCAACTAATGAAACAAATGGCAATGTTACAGATTTTGGTGATTCAACAGATGAAATCGTAGCATACATTGCAACCCTTGCCTCTTCATTGGCAACATCCCAAACATGGGATTCGAATATATGGGTAGAAGAATTAACACCCTATCTCATTACATTACCATCTGTTACTGATGAGAATGTAGAAGATATTATTGCAAACTTTTGCAGTGCAGCCAACACGGCGATGAACTCGGAAGAAGATTCATCTGATGAAGAAGATGAATTTGGCGGTGAGGAAATAACAAACATACGATTTTCATTGGCATATGGTGGTAAGATATTATTACATCAAACGAAATTACGATTGAGACGTGGTCACCGATATGCATTAGTTGGTCAGAATGGTGTAGGTAAGACTACATTAATGAATGCTGTTAATAATGGCAAGTTAGAAGGTTGGCCTACTGAACTTAAAACTGAATATGTTGATAGTGGTAGTAATGTCGATCCTGTCCATGAAGCGAAGATTGTATTTGGTGAGTTACAAAGCGCATCAGGTAAATCAAGTGAGGAATGTAAGGGCATGCTCGAACAGCTTAAATTTACAGAAACTATGATGCAGGGTACGATTGGCGAATTGTCAGGTGGATGGCAAATGAAGTTACGATTAGCACAGGCGGTATTAATTGATGCTGATATTCTATTAATGGACGAACCTACAAACCATCTTGATAGTAAGACTGTAAAGTGGTTAGAGGACTACTTGACTGGTTTGAAGGAGACGACTGTGTTGATTGTTAGTCATGACACTGTCTTCTTGGAAAATGTCTGCAGTGATGGTAAGTATATTATGTTCGTGTTTTATTTACCTCTTGCAATATCTTATAATTGATATCTCTCTTCATCTCCCATTTGAATAGTCATTCACTACGAGCAACGTCCACAATGGGGACCACATCGTAAATTAGTTCACTACGCTGGAAAGATGAGTGCCTTCGTTAAGAAACAACCCCAAGCTAAGCATTACTTTGAATTGGCAACTACTGATTTGAAGTTCATCTTTCCAAATCCTGGACGTCTCGAGGGCATCAGAACCTCAACACAACGTTTCCTTGAAATGGAGGGTGTGAACTATCGCTATCCAGGCAATGATGTTGATACCTTGACAGATATTAATCTGAAGATGACCTTGAGTTCTCGTGTTTGTTTAATTGGAGCCAATGGCGCTGGTAAGTAATAGTAGTGTATACTCCATATCCTAGGCTGCTCTTATGTTCGCCATATGCTCACATCTCATGTCACTATGTATCCCTATCTATCTCCAACGACAGGTAAAACTACATTGGTCAAAATGATTGTGGGTGATACTACTCCATCCAACCCTACCGACTGTCGATTCTTCATCCATCACAACTTGCGTATTGCATATGTTAGTCAGCATGCCTTTTATCATGTTGAGCAACATATTGAAGACTCACCTGTTGCCTATATCCAATGGCGTTTCAAGGATGGCTTTGATAAGGAAAAGATTGAGTCAGAAGCATACCGTATCCCTCCTGAAGAACAGAAGGCTATTGATGACTACAATCTTGAAGGTATCTGGAGTCGTCGCTTACGCGCGGGTGTGTTGGAATATGAGATCAAGAAGAAGCATGTCCGTGAAAAGGATAACATTTACGTCAGTAAGGATGAACTGCTAAGTATGGGTTTCAAGCACTTGTTGCGTCAGACGGATGAGAAGATTGCAAGTAAGGAGGCTGGTCTGGATCTACGACCTGTGACTACTTCTGAGATTCAATCTCATTTAGATGACTTCGGATTAGCTCAAGAGTTTGGTACATATGGAAAGATTCGTGGATTGAGTGGTGGTCAGAAGGTCAAGCTAGTGCTAGCTGCAGCTATGTGGAATTGTCCTCATCTTTTGGTTCTCGATGAACCTACCAACTACCTGGACCGTGAAGCTTTGGGTGCACTCTCTGCAGCACTTAACAGTTGGGGCGGCGCCGTTCTTATGATCTCACATAACAAAGAGTTCTACTCTTCAGTCTGCTCAGAAGAATGGATATGTGCTGACGGTAAAGTATCTGTCAAGGGTGGTTCCGACGAGCGTGAAATGAAGGCCGTTGCTAGGAAGAAGAAAGTTGCTAAGGAGGAGACTGGTGATGCCGTATTAGAAAAGGCAGGTGGCAATATAAATGCAGATGGAGATAAGTATAAGGACGCGACTACTAATTTCTGGGGTCAGACTGTGAGTAAGAAGGAGGCTCGTCAGTATGATAAGGCGAAGAAGAAGGGAGATGTTCCACTGATGAGGAAGATATTACAGATTCCTAATGGTAAAGTCATGCCAGGACAGGAGGAACTTGGGGATGGCAAGTCAAAATAGATAAAAGATTAAGCAATAGTTTTCCTTTTCTTTATCACAAACTTCTTCTTTCGAGACATGAGCCTACCGGCTAGAGCAGAATAATAAGGTAGAGAAACTCAACTTATATTACAACAAGCAATCAAACAGCTTATTTTGTATGACTAACCGCATGCAATGTGAAAGAGAGCTCATAACAACAGGAAAGAAAGCAGCAACTCTTCGGTATCCCTTTGGTATCCTACATTGCTACATACGCCATACCGACCATACCGTCCCCGGATTGTACAATACATACTGTGTTGTGATCGATGATGGTAATAATAACGATACATCAATTATAACTCCACTGCTGTGATTGATATGTCAGAAGACGATATGGTACCTAGTATTGTGCTGCGCTGTTGTTACTTTGCACAGGGAACATATTAATAGAAAGAGGTAGTATATCATAAAATTAACCCTCTACCATTACAATGGGTTATGGAACGGCTAACTTCGTGTCGACAGTACCTCCCTCCTGCATCTGTTCAATATGTCATGATGTATTAAAAGATGCAAAATCATTTAATTGTGGTCATACATTCTGTTCCGGATGTATACAGTCATGCCTTTCGAATAATCATCGTAAATGCCCTAATTGTCGAACTGTTGTATCGGGGTATACAAACAATTATGCATTAAGGGATATTATCAATGCATTGCAAATTCGTTGTTCGAAATGTAGCTGGACAGGTCGATTAGACAATCTTGTTGAACACGGGAAAACATGTCCTTTCAAATCAATTACGTGCAAACACTGCAAACAGTTATACTTGAGAAAAGATATGGATGATCATTTGTTAGAACATATCAAACATCTTCAATCCAAGCTTGATACGACCAAGGTAGATCTCGACTCCACAAAACAAGAGTTATCTAAGTGTAAGAATGATATACAATCAGCCAAAGAGGAGAATTCAAAGTTGAGCAAGATGTACTTTAATAGCACTAAACGAGTTGTGAAATTGGTAGCAGATGTAAAAGATTTGACAAACAGATTAAATGATAGTATGAAAAGAATGAAATCCAATACTATTTCAACATTGTCACGCAGTAACCAATATTATATATGTGATCGGCCAGCAAAACAACTAACAATTGGCAAAGAGACTGTTATAGTGAGAGAGGGAGATGTTATTGAACAAATCTACAACAAAGTCAAGATATTATCAATGGTTTTTGATTGTAGTAAAGAATCAAAACTCACAGTTATTGACATATATAATGAAAAGATAGACGACAGAAATACCATTACTCTTCAGAGAATTTGTGATGCCAGACATTTACCAAGTTATGATATTCCTTTATCACAAGTCAAAGGATTAGCATCTGATGTACCAGGTAAAGATCAAATTTGTCATGTATGTGGAAATGATGATGAGAGTAATAATCAGATTCTCTGTTCAACTTGTAGTAGTGCATTCCATCAAAATTGTTTACCAGCATGTGCCAAAAGAAATGTCAATAGTGACGAGTGGCAATGCCCGTTTTGTGATTGCACAATCCCATGCACAAAGGACTTCCTAGAAAGCAAAAGTCACAATGATTATGGAAATATGTTTGATATGGTTCAGAAGAAATTAGTTGGTAACAATACAGAGAAGCCCGAACATCACTGGCAGCTGTGTGATTTGGGAATGTTGAAGTTTTTCCCACCAGCACTTCTTAGGGCAAGGTTTGCAGTTTTAGAACACCTCGAAGGAAACGCTGGTGTCGTTACTATGGCTTCATCATTCAACGACAATAGGAGCGACAGAGACAAGAAGAAGAGTAATATCAAGAAGAAACCAGTGGCCAAGGCCGGTGCCAAGGATGGTAAGGCAAGTACAGATAAGAAGAAGCGGAAGATTGATGGGGAATGAAGCACCACAAGAAAAGCAAGTCCAAAATTGAGATAGAGACTGTTGCTAGTGGATAGCTCACACGTAAATTAAGACCAGTAAGAGCTTTCAACCTAGTGGTATCCTTTGTTCGTCAACGTTACAATAAAGCCTCCTGTCAGTGCCAGTAGTAGAATAATAAGGTAGAGAAACGCAGCTTATATTACTAATACAGAGCTACTACCCGGTATCCTTTTTAGTATCCATAGTAAGTATTCGGAGTATTCAATACGAGTCTAAAACTATTTACGACCATAAAATGTCGAACATAACTTTGGCCAGCAATTTTGGCCGCCGAAATTACCTACAGAAATATTTTACTATACTATTCCGATGCAGAATTGAACGTAGATTACGATGGAACTATCCGTTTACGCTCAAATCACAATATTGATGGAGATATAATCGTTTAAAGATTATGGTTTTAAATAGTTGGACAAAATCGGATATGTATCTGTTCGACATATCAGGCACTGTTTCAGTAGTCTGTACGTAGGACCTAGTACAAGATACTGGTATCTAGTTATGGTTTTAAATAGTTTTGTGGTCGTAAATAGTTTTAGACTCGTATTTGAGCTGGTGATGATGAGATATATTGATATCATTCAGTGGATATACACCGATCCTACTGATACTAATATAATATAATAAAAACTTATTATGGAGAGTAAGCGTAAGCAGAAGGATCTTGATGATATCCTTGATGCTGCACTCGATGAGTTGGATAGTGACGATGAAAGTACACCTTCAGCTCAACACTCCAACAGCAATAATGATGAACTAGGTGATGGCAGTACCAATGTTACTGCAGTAGCTAAAGGTATAATACATTCTGAGTCTAATAATACAAGTCCGATAGGTGCACCGTATTCATTGGAATATCTAGAAAATAAGAATCGACAAACTGAACATGGTGATGGTGCACCAACATCTACAATGAAGAAGGATGATGATATCCTGAATAGTAAGAGACCACAATTTGGACCAGAACCACCTCCTCCAAACTCATTTGGACTACCTCCTGATCCAACAATACCACCATTCGATTTAAGTTCAATAATGGGCGGAGACGAGTCAGCCAATGATTTGGCTGCATCATTAGAGGGTATGATGAACCAATTTAATAAAGAGTTTGGAGTTAGTATGAATGGAGATAGCAATAATGATAATACAGAGAAGGCATTGGATGATATGTTTCAAAAAATGATGATGGGGGCAATGCCATTAAATCCTAATAGTAGTGGTAATGGTATACCATCAAATAGTAATCAATCACAACATACACAAAATCAAACTCCTAAAGCAAAATCTTCTGAAATTCCTAGGAAGGTCAATAGAAACAACAATAATGGTAATAATAAAACGGAAGATGAACCAAATGTTGACGAATCAATCAATCGACTACTTGATGGTATCAACCAGGCCGCTTCACCTAGTAATAATCCTATGCAAATGCCAGATAATATTGACCCATCTCAGTTTGAAAAACTATCAGAAGAAATGATGTCAAATATGATGAATGAATTTGAAAAGATGGGGAATAAGAATGATTCAAATGATGTAGTTGATGGTGTTATGAAACAATTACTAGCCAAAGATCTCATGTATGAGCCAATGAAGGAAGTGTGCACAAGATTTCCAAAGTATTTAGCAGAGAATAAAGCTACGTTATCAAATGAGGAATATAATAAGTATGGTAAACAATATCAATACTTTCAAAGAATAGTAAAGGTATATGAAACCGAGCCAACGAATTTTGATAGATTAATGGAGTTAATGCAAGAGATACAAGAGTATGGCCAACCACCTTTTGAAATTATCAAGGACTTGGCACCGGAGTTGGAATTTGATGATGAAGGGATGCCTATTATGGATCCAATGAGCGGAGGAGGAGGCGGAATACCTCCAATGATGATGCCAGGAATGATGAGCGGTGCTGGCAACGAGCAGTGTTGTATATCATAGACACCCTATTTATTTGCCAATTTGGTATCTATCTCGTGCAGCCCCATACATTCTCCCTCGTACAACATCTCTCTATTTCGACGATGCTTCAACTAATCGTTCCTGTACCTTATCCCAATTAATAATATCCCAAATGGCGTTAACATAATTTGGTCGAACGTTACGATAATCAACATAGTATGCGTGTTCCCACACGTCAATACCCAAGAGTGGAACCAGACCGGTAGTAGGCTGAAGAGGATCTTGATTAGCACATGTTGCAGCCTCAACACGTCCAGTCTTGGTATTATATCCCAACCATCCCCATCCACTACCCTGAACACCAACACTCATGGCAGTAATTTCCTTCTTCATATTATCAACACTACCAAATCTAGTATCAATAGCATCCTTTAACACACCACTTGATGGAAAGTTAGATGAACTTTTGGGACACAGATTCTCCCAGAATAATGTATGATTCAAATGTCCACCTCCGTTAAACTTCATTGCACCCTGTAAACTAATCATAGAAGATACATCTCCTGCTGACACGGCATTATCTAATTTCTCAAGTGTTGCGTTTAAGTTTGTAACATATGTGTTGTGATGCTTAGAGTGATGGATTTCCATAGTCTCGGCTGAGATGTTTGGTTCAAGTGCTGCATAATCATATGGTAAATCGGGTAAAGTATGTACACCACCAGAAGGTGCCGAAGAGAGGTAAGCAGTGGCTGATTTCAATGTTGTTGGTGATACTTTAGAGGAGTTGACATTTACCGCAGCTCGAAGAGCTGGTGTGATAAGTTGTTTGGCTGGTGACATTCTTTTCTAATGTTGTATATGTATATACTGAGTATTTAAAGTGATGTAAGAATATTGTGAGTATAGTATATGCAAACCACAGAACCCATCAAATCTTAACTCCAAGATATTTGGTATCCAAATGCCCTCGCTCAAAAGCTAGCATTAGTAAGGTATATTATAGACAATAACAGTCAATATAATATCGTAATACCGTCGATCCAACAACAATATATATCTACTTACGATCCTTGACCTTCAGCAAAGTAATAAGATTCTGATTTTATATCTTTTTGTCCCATTTATTAGACACTAAAAGACTCCCAACTAGTTACTTTCAACTCCATATATAGAATATTGTACTTGTAGGGCCGCCGATTGTTAGTTTATTTGATATGTTCATTGATAATATATAAAAGGAATCAGCACTGTTGCTCTGCCGATAATCTGATTCGGAGTTCAAAAAGTGGATTTGCAATAGAAATTAGAGCACAAAGAAGATGGCTGATCAGAATCAGAGTCAGAACGGTTCAAGTGATAATGATAACAAAAAGGAGACTATTATATCATCGATATCGCCTGAGAACACTAGTAATATACCTCCAAAGCCGCCTATGCACTCATCTGGCAATTCAATTATATTTCCAACATCTTCTACTACCAATAAGAAGTCTAATAATGCATCTACAACAAGTCATAATCGCAATATAACTCCGCATACTGAGAGTTTAATGACATTGTTTGCTAAACCAGTTGCAGCTACTCCTCAAACACCCACTCTAGATGTGATCAATAGCTTTAGTGGTAGCTTGAGTGATGATGATAATGGCAATGAACAGCCAATAAGAAGTAATCTACCACCAGCATTACCTGATTATTTTACTAGAAAAGTACAAGAAAATGATATAGTAACACCTATACAGAATAATAATTCAATTGAAAATGTTAGACAAATAAAGATGGATGATAAAGATATACCGTTTATACCTCGAACAACAACAGAAGAACAAAAGTTTGAAAGATTTCACAGTGAATGTACACAAGTTACACAGGAAGTAACACAAGTGTCACCTAATCTTAGAAGGAAGAATAGACCATATGAAGAATTTGGTAGTCATTATTCAAATGAAAGGACAAGTTTGATAGACAGAACAGATGAGAAAAACAACAACAATTTGCAACATATTTTGTCACTAGTACAAAGCGATGCAGAGCAAATCAAACCAACCTTCATTGGGGCATTCCTATTCTCTCTCTATCAATTAGTATTCTGCTTTGCATTGGCATCTGCCATTACACGGCCATCACATGCTTCATCGGAGTATTCATCTGAGTTACTTGCACCAATGGTGTTGATGGCATGTATGGGAAGTCTAATAAGTGGACCCTTGTTGATTACAGTTCTTGGTGGCGACTATCCATCGTTGTATCCTTGTTTGGATATGTTCCTTGCCCCATTTTATGCTCAAATGGCGGTTGATATTGATTCTGTATTAGCTGAGATTAATGGTGATGATGATATAAGTGTCTTTTTGGCAACATTTGTATCATTGAACGCTTTCGGTATGCTATTATCGGGACTGTTATGTATCTTGGCAGGAAAGGTCAAGCTCGCAAACCTTGCTGGCTATCTACCTTATCCGGTATTATGTGGTTTCTTCTCAAGTGTTGGTGTATCTATATGGATGTCGGCATTCAAGGTTGATACTGGCGTGACTATTCAAAAGGCTATTATGGCAAGAAATGGAATAGAGACCTTTGCTAGACATGTACCGAGTATACTTGGAGGAACTGCTTTGTGGTTATTAGGACCTAAGGGGGCTCAATATTTGGTAGGTATCATTGCATCAACAGTCTGCTTAACCTACTTGATGATGCTTGTAACAGGAACGAGTCTTGATATGGCACAAGATATGTCATATTTCTGGAAGCGTGAAGAGGTGATAATGTCTAAAGATGATTTAGAATACAACTACGGGCCACCCTCTCCATTTGGATTGATGAATCGGTCTGTGTTCGAATTGATATGTTGGCCAGCCTTCAAGAATGGTATTCCGGGGGTAATCGCAATGAGTGTTATCTATCTTTTAAGGTGCAGTATACACGCCGGTGCCTTGACCAAATGCTCAAACAAGCTGAAAACAAACAATTCAACTGATGCACATCCTTTGTCGTTGCCGAATATGGGAGACAAAACACAACAAAGTATGAATGGTGACACGGAACATGGATACACAAACATCAAACAAACAAAGCCAAAAAACTTGCTGTTGTGGTACGCCAATGGATTGTTTGCGATTGCTTTCTCAGGAGGATTTGCAGTGCTTCCAGCTATTGCTCTTGGCGGTATCTTTTTTAAAATGGGAGCATCAACACGAAGTCCTCAGTATGGTGCAATGATCATCTTGCTCGTTTGTTACCTGTCGGACTTTACGATCGCATCGTATGTGCCAAAATGTACATTCTCGTCTTTGTTAGTGTTCGCGGCACTTGACCTTCTAAACACCTGGTTCGTCAAGAGCTATCAAAAGTCTGCCACTGAATGGCTTGCAGTCCCTTTCATCGTCGTAATTTCTTTGACATTTGGCATGCTTCAGAGTGTAGCTCTTGGACTTGTATGTTCAACATTAATCTTTGTTGGGAGCTTTCAACGAGCTGGAGTTGTCAAGTTTATTGCCAATGGCCTAACCATTCGTTCGACTATTGAGAGGAGCTGTGATGACAATGACTGGCTTGATCAACATGCAGATCAAATTCAGATAATTGTCTTACAGAATTATTTATTCTTCGGTAATGCTAACTCGTGCATGCGGTATATTGAATCAATGTTTGATCCATGCGATGGCGAAATCGACTTGCCTCCGATACCAAAATACATCATCCTTGACTTGAGCATCATGACTGGTATAGATACCTCAGCGGTTGATGTACTTGGAGACATCTCAGCTCTTTGTAAAGAACACCTCCATCGGATCAAACGGATATGATGTGCTAGGAATCAGAGTTAAGATTGTGCTTTAATGACAGTGCTTTCAGATCGAGTTGATTACCACAACATCTTCAACCATTTTTGCATTGTGCTAACAAAAGAATTGGGGAATAAGAGTGATAATTAGCAGAAACTGTCAATGGTAGTATAATGATGGTTATATTCGTGAGGAGAGGCATGTCGTTTATTATACTATCTACAAAACTTCATCAAACTTTCAAACAATATGCTAAAATACATAAGTTTAACAAGGTAAACTGATTAACAATCAATCATTCTACATTCCACCGCCTATGATACATCACTGTAATCAAAGCTCAATCCCAGACAAAGGATTAATTATAAAACTTTTCTATGTCTCACCATAGAGTTTAGTCCAAACATTAGTCACTTTTCTCTCATTGGAACCTCCACCATTGGCAGAGGTACGGTCTTTCTCTTTCTTCTTTCGTTTGATTGGTTGAGCTGTTGATGATTGAGAGTTGTTACCAAAGAAACTGTACATCCCTGCCTTGCTTTGTTTGGATGATTGAGTTGTTGATGATTGAGAGTTTGGCGAGTGAGAGTTGCCACCAAAGAAACGTGGTTCAGCGGCAGAAGACTGAGTAGTAGTCTGGGATGACCGCTTTCGTACTTGCTGAGACTTTGTTACTAGTCGTGATCTACTAGTATCATTGTTCAGTGCTAGAGGTGTTTCATCATTACTCTTGAGATTGGATGCAGCAGCGGCGGCATATCCAATACTAGTTGATGAATAGCTGTAATCACCCGTGTCATCCATCATTGAGTCCTCAAGGTCTATCTCCATCTCATCCATGTCAGACTTTTGTTTTGGTGCATCAAGCATTGAGAATGATTGCTCCTCCACGGATAGCTTTCCACCACCATTCTTAGCAAATTGCGTTGCATTCCTCTTCTGGTACTCTGCAATGGCTAGTTGAGCAAGTTTACCGGTTATAACATCCATAAACGACTCTGATGGGGCATTAGTGTCCGCCATCGCCATCTTAGACATTTCATTACCTTGGCGTAGACGCGGGATGGCTTGAAGGGATGGAATTGGAATTGAAACTTCTGACTACATATCCACTACTTTTGGCAGAGCAGTGATGACAATTGACATGACTGATCTTACGCATGTCAGAGTGAAGAGAAGAGAGCATATCACCCACCATTAATTTCAAGTCGCTGTTCAATGTCAAGGGACAAGATTCAAGAAGTGTATAGATGACTTCTTCGGCAGCCTCTAGTGCGGCATCTTTGAAGTTACTCAAGTGTAACTTTTGTTCAAGCTGTCGGTTGCTCTCGGCATTTAATTGCTCATCAATACGATATCCTCTTTCTTGGGAGAGTTCAATGATCATTCTCGTGATGCTCTGGATGATTGCAAGCTCGTGTATATCCGTGACGATTCGAGCTAAAGTAGTTGCATTCAAGTCTCTGTCCTTGGGTGACAGGAGAGAGAGGAGAAGTGTCTTCATAACACCAGGCTTGAACGAGGGGCCCGGAGAGGGCCGGCAGTTTTCATGGATCAAGCTTCGTTATTCTCTAGATTTCGCCGAGGATGATTGAACTAAACTAATAATACAAGTTTAAAAACGCGTTACTATATTAGAAGACGGATCAGTTGTAACATCGGGAGAGGGGTTACACCTACACTAAAAAGAATAATCTTTCAATGACGACGATGTATGGGAAGTAAGTTCGAATTCACCTTGATGCCCGTGTATACACTAGACGACACGGGGAATTCATATTTCCATTTCAACTCGTTGTAAGAAGCGTGTCTGTTGTAAAACTGAAAAATATCCCATGTCAATTTGGCATCGAGACTCGCAAAATGAAAATGACCCATTTCCCCCTTACGGTCGGGGTAAATGATCGAATGTATCTGACGGAGATTCTTTCCAAATTTTCTGGCTCTTGCAGAGAAGGTCTTACATGGTAAATATCGCCAGAGATCAAATTCATAAGTGTCACATTTGGGAGTGTCGGTCCATACCTTAAGCTGCTCTTGACTGAAGCTGTTCTCGAAAACACTGTTCTCGTGTTCCATGTTGTAGGCTATTACAAAGCCGTCTTTTGGGACAGTCTCAAGGATGGACGTAAACTCGTCAAAGATAGGACTTGCTTCGCTTCCATGCTCTCGAGCATATTCTGTTGTGATACCGTGCAGCTCTGTAGCCTTTCTTGATATAGATTCGTAAACATAAGGCTTGATGAGATACTGCTTAGAATCGACAACTTCCCCAGTTGCATCATACGCCAACCAAGCCATTTCAACGATTCGAGACTTAGAATGGTCGTTGTACTGAAATGCATTCCAGTCATGGGTTTCTACATCGACGACCACATACTTAACATCTAATGGCACATGTCTAGTAGCTGATATCGTGTCCCATTGGTTCGTCTTGAGCCACTCTTCACGGTCCTTTACTCTGTTACAGGTAATAGGTCCTCCGCTGTAGGAGAAAGTAATTCCCTTGTATGGGCTACTACTGAATGCCTTACTTTGGCTTGCTGTCGCGGTTGACATAATAGAGATTATACTATGAAGAGAAAAAAAGAATTATTTGCAATACATCACGGCACGCCTGTGTAGTAAACGAATCCGGCGGAGTGAGAAGAAGACACAATTGTGGGAGGACCTTATAATCGGACCCTCTTAAAACAAAACTAAAACTACCACCTTCCGCGGCACCTATCGCCAACGAGCCGTAAAGTCGCCAAAGGTGATATTATAGTTCACAGACCAATGCCAGGAAGTGCTGATTATTTGGTATTAACAGTGTTGGATGGGCTGAAATTGTCTCTAAACGGTTGATTGCCTTTGTACATGTGATGAATAGATTATTAGATAGAAGAGACGCTTCTGCAATTCACAAGCTGAATGGCTTGTTGGAATTGAGTGTCGAAAGATATTAGGCATACAATATGGACTGATCAATCTAAATGTCGTACTATATTTGCAAGTACGACGATGAAGATGACAACAAAGACTACCCAATGACATATTACAATGTCGTGGAGTATGCTGATCATGAACAGCCGGGCTTCAGTCAATTTCATCTACCAAAAGAGCCTCTTTGTGTTCATGTGGATTGTGAATTCAGAGCCAGATGTGATACAACTTTGCAAGAGCTAAGAGGTGTTCACAGCTCATCCGCCGACTGTTACCTTGAGAAGGCTAAGATACTTTGTAATCATGCGATACGAGAAGTAGGTGTATATATTGACACACATTTGGTCACACCCGAGCGTATCCATCCCCTAAAAGGCACACTGATCCCCTTGTATGAGACCGAAGAGGAGAAACGGGCAAGACAAGAGAATGATGCTCGGTGGTATGCTCGAGTCAGGGCTGATCAGAAGGCCAAGTCCTTGAAGATAGCCGCTCTCAACAATGTATCAGATGTACCTGGCAATGATTACAACTTTGAATGAAAGGTTCATATGGACAAAAGGCAGTCCTAATGCACCATTCATGAACTAAACATGTGTGTTGTTGTGTATTTAGGTAGTATAATTTATGTCTTTACGTTTATCAATTACTCTCTTGATGGATCTATACGTTCTTAAGTCCTACAACCACATTTAATCCACTGATCTAGCCCATCTCTTCTCCTTTCTCCTCCTACTACACACAAACACACATGTTCAGTTCATGAATGGTGTATTAGAATTGCCGCAAGCCCACTGCCTGAACCTTTCATCGGCCCTGAAGCAAGACATACACTGCTCACGTTTTGTTTCCCAATATACATCCTGGTAGAATGGTGTACAATGTTCAATCTTTTCGTCGTAGCACACTGACTTTACTGGAGTATCCGTCCTAACCTTGTGCGATTCCTGGTGTGTGTAAGGAGATTCTATCCAAGTATTCTTGGAATGGCGAAGTAAAGTGCCATCACATACGAATCGTTTCTTCTCGAGTGTGACCGTTCGACTTTCCTCTACCGACATCTTACTACAGTACGGAGGGCCACTGTCTTCCATAGTCCTCTCCTTCTTTTCTGTGTTTGATTCTGCTCTATACAAGTACCCTTCTGGATGTTGACAATCCCAATTGTAATGATCTATCATTAAATCTTCCTTGTAGGCACTACAATTTCGGCACATGGAATCGAATCCAACATCTGCACACTCTTGGCAGGATGATCTTTCACAGTCACTGCAGGTGTACCAGATCTCAGATCTTCGATAACATCCACACCCCTGGCACAGATCTTCCTCCATTACTTTCATCATCGACATTAAATGATACATATAATATTATATGAGATGACTAGACTAGAGAGTCAATATCCATTGCAATGGTTCAAGTACATAAACACTTACATTTTTCCTTGTCTTCCATTTCCAAAAAAGATATCGATACTTCTTATTGATCGTATTGATTGTGAGCGGGTTTTTAATATCATTTATGAGCCTTTGCTCATGACAGAGAGGCGCTGCACCTATCGCCAACGAGCCGTAAAGTCGCCAAAGGTTAGAATTCTTTCACTTTTGAAGCCGCGTGCTCATAACCTCGATATCGATAAGATATCTGCAATCCATCAGTTTGTAACTGCCATGCCAATGTTGTTTGTTTCTACTACTCATCATGGCAAAGGAGTCGACAAAAAGCGGAAGAGGAGTATTGACTAGTGTTTTGTTTGTCTGGGAAATATGATTAATGATAGTAGGGTTATATAATAACACAGTCTTTTGATTAATCATTCCGCTGTTTTTTGCAAATGAGTATGATGAAGCGAAAATTGGTCGATATTCATGCTTCATTTTTGGTGTGTTGACTTTGAGTAAAGTATAGCAAACCATATACCAGATTGTAGCTAATGACCTCAGCTTTCAGAAAAGTATAGGTTTTAGGGGTCTAGCTCACCTTTATCTAGGCTAATTATCTACTTATTTGAACTTTAAGCTGTTTTTTGACGATACCGTCAAAAATTACGATAAAGAGATAAGCTTATGTTTTTCAAATGGAATTAATTTAGATGTCGGATTATCATCAAGACTCTTTGGCGACTTTACGGCTAGTTGGCGATAGGTGCCGCGATGGCACAGTGGTGGCTCAATCTCTTCTAATCTATCATGCTCATAAATAGTACGAGCTTGGATTATGATATCTAACATAGAAAACGCTGATGATGAGATCAACAATTTGGTTGCAAGAATAGAGAGATTGAAGAAGAATAAAGCGATAGAGGTCGAGGAGATAAACTTCTTGTTAACATGTCCAGAGATTAAGCCCAGTGGTGATCATTTAAAAGGTAGGCCTGAGTAGTACATGTGTGATAATTTTGCATATAGATCTCAGGTGCACTATATACTCGATAATAAATGATATTTCACAGTGATCAATGAGAGGTATAACAAGGTGATTGGAGAATTAGAGGAGCAATTGCAACGCCATGCTGACATGAAAACCTTGTGTGAAATTATTGGCATGAAAAGAAAGTATAAAAAGATAATTAATGAGTTGGGATATCTATCAACTATCAATGATACAATCCAATCTAGCGATCAAATCAAACAAGAAGATAGGCTTAGTGTAAATGTACGAGCAGGTCTTCTAACATTCATTAAATGGAAGGGAGATAATGATAACCACACGGGCACATTAGATGACTTTGAGGAGTACTTGGAAAACGACGAGGGTGAGAAGTGTTACAAGGAAATGTTAGATGTACTCTAAAAAAAAGAATATAGTCTATATGGTAGTTAAGACTATATATGTATGAGATGGTGTAATTGATTTTAAGGATTCATGTACAGGATATCTATCTAGATCTAATAATATTAATAGGTTTTTTGATTGAGTTGGTCATTGTAGACCCAGCCCCGAAACCTTTCTTCATCAGAATATTTAGATCTTATTCATGCTCCCGTTCTGTAGGCAATTCAATTTAAAGAGGCGTCGTCATGCTGAGAAAACAATATCGTACAGAATGAAGTATGAAAGAATAACACACCTTTGGCGACTTTACGGCTCGTTGGCGATAGGTGCCGCGGAAGGTGGTAGTTTTAGATTTGTTTTACGATAGGTGCCGCGTGAAGGCGTATAAGTGGGGGCTCCCTACCTCTCTGTCATGCTACATATATAGCAAAGGCTCAGAAATAAAAATAAAAGCCCGCTCACAATCATTACGATCAATAAGAAGTATCGATATCTTTTTGGAAATGGAAGACAAGAAAAAATGTAAGTGTTTGTATGTACTTGAACCATTGCAATCGATATTGACTAGTCTAGTCATCTCATATAATATTATATGTATCATTTATAGCAAGTTGCAAATGCCCTGGTGTGTGTAATACTCCACACTGTGGGTGCTCATCTCAGCCGGAGACACTAAAGAAGAATCACCCAAGTAGTCCGGTATCACCACCTAAGACACAGAGGAAGAAGATGAAGAAGCTCCCAAGTAGCCTGGATCCAGAGCAAGAGAAGAAAAGGAAATCTCCCTCCATTGACGATATGTTGGGTCGAATGCATCAGGGTTTTTCTACATATGTCGAGACTGATCTCGATGAAGAAATTGCCTTGGGCGAGGGTACTACTGCCATTGCTGAAGATACTCAAGTTGGTGAAGAAAGTCCCACTAGCAGAGCTGTCTACCACCCCCAGGACATCAACGATGCTGAGGCAATTGCTTCTTCTGATAATCATCATGATCATCCTGGATCTGCCGCCGTTGCTACAACTGCTTCTTGTGATATCAACGGCAAAGAAACACTGATAACCTTCACTGTTTTTTGCTGGAGATGTAATAGCACAGAGCATTTTACAAACAAATGTCCACATGCCAAGGATGCTAAGTATGATGGTAATTATGAAAACAATCGTATGAGGTATCATGAGCTGAAAGCGATTGAGATGAAAAAGGAAAAGACTTGTTGCCAGTGCATGACCAAGAAGAAACTTCCAGAGTTCTTTCATTGTGATTGGTGTAAAGATGAAGATGAATGTGTTTGCAAAGATTGTCGCAAATTGGAAGTCAAGGTGTGTTGCCGGTGCACGACCAAGAAGAAACGTCCTGAGTTCTTTCAACGTGATTGGAATAAAAAAGATGAAAGTCAATGTGTTTGCAAAGCTTGTCGCAAATTGGAAGTTAAGGTGTGTAATATGTGCATCACATGGAAGAAACCTTATTCCTGCTTTGGCAGGGTGCAGTTTACCTGTTGTTGAATGTCCACTATCCCCGTGTTGTGCAACCTTAATTCTTTTTCCCAGTAGTAAGTAGTGTTTGGCACAAAGTTTGCTCCTAAGTATATAATGATTGCATCCATCGTATGTGCATTTCCTAGGATATCTTCTCCCTCCATGACGAAGACAATATTCACCATTTTTGCCAACTCCATTGCCTCTGCTCAATGCTTTACAACCCTCAACTACACACTTCATCTTTGGAATATATTTTCGTTTTCGTTTTACTGGCTTCATTTTGATCTTAGCGGTAGTATTATTGGTAGCGGTGCATATCTCTTTGACATTTTTGCATTTTGCAATGTCTATTAAACCACATATGGCATCTATTTCGTCAGCTTTTAATTTTAACAAATTACTCATATGTTTATATCTTATTAGAATAGGTGCCCTATTGTATCTTATTTTGTTTGCAAAATAATCTGGGTTGAATTTTTTCTTCCATCTCATATTTAAGATACAGGTAATAATCTAATACTCTTGAATTCTTTCTTCCATCTCATATCTAAGATACAGGTAATAATCTAATACTCTTGAATTCTTTCTTCCATCTCATATCTAAGATACAGGTAATAATCTAATACTCTTGAATTCTTTCCTAAATATTTGAGCGGCAGTTGGTGGTCATGGGAATAAAGTAACAGACCTGTTAGACCACACCAGCTCTTGGCAAGCTAAAAAAGCTTTAGCTGTATAAAGTCTACATATTTGTAAATTTGTGATGTGTATACAGTCGTATACAGTCCTTGTTTGCAGATTTGTGATGCTTAAATTTGGTATCTTAAATTTGGAACTGTCCTCATTATATCTTATGGTAGGTGTAGATCTTAAATATTGGTTAAAAAATTTCTTTTGGTATCTATTTGGCTATAAACGGCTTTTTATTCTTAATCGGTGACGGACGGAACACAATTTCATCGGTTTGTAGTTACCTAGGCTAGGTAAACTGAAGGCACAACTTTAAAGAAGAAGAATGGGACCTTAACGACGAATCCCCTCGTGTATGTAAGTGTTGTTTCAAGATAATCGGCGGACGATTTTGATGAAAAGTAAATAATATACTATATGATAGAGGTAATATAAATATAGTACAATTAAAGTTTAGAACATAATTCAAGGACTCCGTCGCTTTGCTCTCCTCTTTTCATTGAACCTTTGGTTTCGCTTCTGCTTGAGCTCTATTCTCGTCGTAAGTAGTGCAATGTATTGCTCTTGCGGGTCTGCTAATGGGCAATGCCACTTCAACTTGGCTCCTTTTGTTGTTTTATTCATTTGTATGTGTTTTCTACCCTGAAAAGTAAACGTGCCTCTGTTCTTGAAGCACACATCACAATTATTACTTCTTCTGCCAGGTATCTTGGCATCCCTGTCTAGACTTATGTTGTTTTTTATCATTGTATCTCGAGCAGCCTCTTGACGATGTAGAAGATCAGTACCACCTGACATATCCAAGAGTGGTAAGTTACTAGTACTACCTACCGTCAAAGTAGATGTAGATCTTGTAAAAGTATCGCCATCTATGTCTATTTCCATTCCTATTGGTGAAAAGATTGGCTGGGTGTTGGTGGTATCTGGCTTGGATTCGTTTATTGATTCGGTACATTTCTCGATTATGTTTGGTGATAATCGCATATGGCCAAGCTTGGGTGAATCTCCAGCATTAGGCAACGCTTGCTCTAGAACTTTTCCAATATGACGAACTTCTTCTACTCCTACTTTCTCTGGGATGTCGATACTCTCCAACAAAGTATAGTCGTTGTTATGAATGGGTGCTTTGATAGGAGGAAATTTGTTCATTTTAATGTTGCCCTTGACAATCATACTTTTTATTGAATTGAAGCTATGTAGAGTGATGCCGTCTGAGATGAATCCATCATAACAACATAAGGTTCATCCATGAGCTCTTTTTGAAGATACCGTCTGTAAATGAAGATTGTTGTTCGTGTTGGTCTTGGTATCGTGCGTATTTGTCCCGCCATTAAACTAAAAGGGGTCCTATCTATCCTACCAAAAATGGAGTTTTTTTCAAACCTTTCAGGTTTTAACATGAAAACTGATAGTTCTTTTCTATCACGATGTTCATCGTGTAAGATGATGGTGGACAAGTCTTCGTCGGTAACACTTGAATCCAAATGCTGAATCTGTGCAGTGCATGACAATGTTTGATGACGTGGAGCAATCTGAATTGTAGATCCCATCTCGGTTCCCTCGGGAATGGCACCAACATGATCAATCAACTTGAAGGTGTGACTAGCAGGTGAACGACGAGTCAATGCTACGTGACGAATGGAATTCAAAGATGCTAATGCACTCGGTTCAATAGAAAGCGATGACTTGTTTTCCTGGAAATATGTCTTGATATCCTGACAGGCGTCTTCAAGAGTTGTGGTGCTGGCTTCTAAAGCAGCACGTGACTCTAAACACTTCTGTTTAAGCCCGTCCAAGCCAGACACATTAAGTTCATCACCAAGATTTGATGCGTTTACAATAGAGGTGAGAAGTTGAGGCGACATGTCATTCTCTAATTCTAGCCGACGAGATGTGATTGCGTTCTCATCCTCCTCGTCCTCTTCGTCTCGATCAAGTTCGTATGTGACGCATTTGTTTGAATTGGTCATCGCATATCTCCCCTCCATGAATGAATGGTGGAGTTCCTTTCCAATACCGAAAGACAAAAGAATGTTACGTAAACTCTTGACCTCTACATTGGGGTGAAGCCCTTTGAGTGTTGCCTCCAGATTACTCCATTGTTCCTCCTTATGAGTTATACGAGATCGTCCTCCATCTCTGACAGTCCAGAAATGACCCTATCATACAAATCCAGACGAAATTTAAAAGTCTCTCCTGCACCTTTACCAAGTAAATCAAGATGATCCTTCTCTTCCTCATAGGTTTTAATACGAGGAGTGATCGCAGGCTTGCCATGAAGGCCTCGATCTCTATTAATAGAAGTATTCCTAGTTGATGGCCCCCATCCTACTACCGTTGGTACCAAGTTGGAGTTGCTAAACATATAAACGTCTATTGTTATCATTCTACAGTAGAGTAGACAATTCAAACGGATGCCCTTGAGGATCCACAGACGTGAAATAAAATATGAACTGTGTAAAAACAGTTTTTGTAAGCATTCTCTCTTTCCCTTGAACTTGAGTGGCATTTACCAGATATATACCAGTGCGCCATCTACAAGGACAAGAGGGTAGAATATAACTCTTGACTCGTATTTCCCGTATTCAATCTAATTCATTCTTCATTCTGTACGTGCTGATTATAAAAATCCAACATTTTCTTGCTTTTCACTGCTAATGCATCTAACTTGGACGCCAATTTGTCTACCTCGGAGTTCTTCTCTGCTACCTTGGCTTCTAATGCATCAATCTTTGATCCACATTCAGCTTTAGTTTCCTTCAACCTTTGTTCAAGATCATTGATCCTCTTGTCAGTAGCACTTTTCATTTGCTGTCCGACCGAGGCAATGCCAAGGTCGTCAAGAAAACTGGTATCTAAATCATCCATCGGTGAATATGCCCCACCCGGTGCCGGTGCCAATTCGGTGCTAATCAAATTTCCGATATGGCCTACATTATCCGGCAATGGTTTAACTGCGGCTGCAGCCATATCAATACCAACAGCTACTGATGTAGGTGACTTTCTTTGTTGAACTATATCAGATTGCAATTGCGAACCACCCGTATCCATACCCCCGCCGGTAGCGAGTGAGTTGAAATCATTCATGTTGTTGTTGGTGAAAGATACGGTAGTGGTATTGCCGGATACGGCTACGGGAGGACTGATGTGGTCGTTCGTATCAAGGTGCATCCCAGTGGGTGCACCTGTGTTGTACCTTCTCATATTGCAAACCACCCGCCATACCCCCGCCGGTAGCGAGTGAGTTGAAATCATTCATGTTGTTTGAGAAGGACGCGGTAGTATTGTTACTGACCATGGATACGGGAGGACTGAGGTTCGTACTACCATCAGTAAGGTGCACCTTATAATCATTATTATGGTGTACCTTCTGCTTCTTTGTGGATGGTCTTTTACCATTACTGATCCAAGTTGTGATGATTTGGACCTGGACACTTTCATTTGTTACCTCATCGCCATTACTGTATATCTTGTTACCACCATTAGCAGCCTAATGTTTGCTGGAATTAGCTCTGACATCAAAAGTAGTCTAATAACTGGAGGAGTCAAGCCTTCCAGAACAAACAAACACCTCAACTTCTCTCCCGACTTAGAGAGCGCTCTTGGGAAGGCTCGTATGTTGGGCACAATGAGGAAAAGGTAAGTATTCACTCTGCATTTATGTTTTACTAGTTCATCATCTCATACATCTAACATATAACCGAACCATGCCAATGGTAATACTTCAGATTACTAAGCTTGGAAATGAATTGAAGCATGAAAGAAAGATTAGTATGATTGATCACGGTTTACGGCATGCACTTCATGATATAGACGTGCAGCACAACTTGTCGTTGTCACAACAGTTAATTTCACTTGAGAAATACACAACGCCAATCGAACTAAATGCAGGGCACAAATTGAATGATGCAGGTAATGAGGATCAGATGGGTGGCTTATACTTTGTTGAATCAGGTCTTCTCAAGTGCGATTACGACTCGT
>Ga0214480_100106_pt1 | contig 35183 bp, 28 predicted proteins | sample M1_20Mar14CPVII9_3_FD_165042 | JGI IMG/M metagenome (GOLD analysis project Ga0214480, IMG submission 165042) | Marine eukaryotic communities from Monterey Bay, California, United States - M1_20Mar14CPVII9sort6BwellE17 | ecosystem: Environmental > Aquatic > Marine > Unclassified | place: USA... | reverse complement strand
CTACAATAGTAGATGTTTGGCATTGTATGGGTGTATAACAAAGTGATGAACACTCCCAGCATGATTGTAGGGCCCTCCACCATACTTTTACAGCCCCATGTTGGCGTTTGTCTTGCCTCAGATCAGGGAAAAATCTTGATTTTCTGTCAACTCTCAGGCAAGTTTGGCCATCAAGTGGGGGTATAACAGCATGCAGGTGCTACAATAGTAGATGTTTGGCATTGTATGGGTGTATAACAAAGTGATGAACACTCCCAGCATGATTGTAGGGCCCTCCACCATACTTTTACAGCCCCATGTTGGCGTTTGTCTTGCCTCAGATCAGGAAATATAGTTATTTTTATTTGGATGTTGGTATTTTCTAATCAGTTTTCTTTGTTGACTCTACTCATTTCATGACTCTCTTTCCAAAAGAGAGCCTACCTCTTTCTCTTTCCACTCAAAATTTTGTACTGTTTAGTATCAAACAGTGATGGGACTATCTTGACAATTTGATACATCATTTGAGTGCCCTTAGCATCCTTTGCAATTGCACCAAGCAGCCGAGGCAATACTTCATCATCAATGTTTGCAATTTCATGAAGATTATCTGAAAAATAATACCGAAATAGCTTTTGTCTGATCACTTCATGTTTGTTTTCACCCCTATTCAAGTTTAACAAAGTTGTAACTTCATTCGGATCTTCACCATACCACCCGTACGCCACCACTGAAAGTATGATTTGAGTTGCAGACGCTCTGGATGGATGATTTGTCACATAAAGCCGTTGATAAAGCAGCCCAGCCGCCCTCTTCAGTAACATTAAAACCCATGGAATCTAATGTTTTGAAACTGGTATTGCCACGCAGAGAGGTAGCAAAAGCAATCATTCCTTCATCATTGAGAAGATTTTCATTGGCCCAGCTCATCATATTTACCTTCTCGAGTGTCTCCAATACAGTACCAGGACGTCTAAGGTTGAAAAACTTAACCCACCCAGAAGAAGAGATGTCAGTATCTCGCAAGTTCAGATCCCTCAAAGAACCCATAGCAATCAACGAATCTACAAGAGAAGTAATCTGCTCGTCTCCAACAGTATTACCTCCAAGGTTGAGTTTGTGCAGTGGCGAACAACTCTGTCCAAGAAAATCAAAGAACATATCCCACCCAGTCGACGACATGATCAAGTCGGCATGATGAGGGGACACTGCTCCATATATATCAAGTACTTTCAATGATCTGTTTTCAATTAGCTCTGCCAATAGATATAATCCCCCCTCTACTGTAATGTGGTTCTTATGAAGATGCACTTCCTCTATCAAAGAATTCGATCTTGATAAACATCTTGCCAAATATTCCATTCCAAATTCCACCTTCTGCAACTGAGCCGATTGGAGTAGGAGGTTCCCTACACTTTTTCAAGCTTAAGTTTGTGTTTAACGCATCTCCTAATACAATGGCTACTTCCTTATTCATATCATACTTATCCAGATGTAGCTCTGTAATGCTAGGGATGTCAGCTAATACCTCAACAATCGTTTTCATCACCCCACTGTTCATACCATCACAGTGGTTTAAACCGATACAACGGAGGTTTAAATTGCAACCCGATAAAGCATTTTTAAATGCCTCTACTGTCTGAGAGTCAAGTGTAATATCACTGACAATCAAACTGCATAAATTGTTTCGTAATGACGGAATAAGAAGAGTGAAAATCTCTCCCATACACAATAATCCACGAACAAAGCATCCTTCCATACTGAGATATTTCAATGAACTACAAGCAGCAATGGCTCGGTAAAAACTACGAGCATTTCTCTCCGCATATCTCCTCTCCCTTCACTTTTTACTTCTGATTCGAATTGGTGCATATCTAATGACTTGAGACGGGTATTTTCAGACATTGCACTTCCCTCTTTACCCCAATCTATACCAAGGGGGTTCATATGACTACTCCAAATCCATATTGAATCACAACTAGGATCATTATTATGCAAATGATCTACCACCTCTTCATCAAATTCCCAAGGATCATAGAATTTTACACGAACTCCGTTACTATCAATTGATGCAATTGATTCTACCGAGTTGTTATCACTATCGTCACCCTGAATACCATTTTCATTGTTGATGTTATTGTTGTTATCATTGGGGTGTGACTCCGCATCACTTCCTACGCCACCGCCGTGAATACTGCTAACATTATTCGCCGCATTATCAATCTGCTGCTCGTCAACATCCATTCTTTATTGCACAGAAAAAGTAGTATTGTTATTTTTGACTTTGATGTAGAACTAAGTTACTTAGTCTGTTTCCAAAAAGGACAGCGCCGCCGCGTCGCCGCCGACTGAAATCTGATATAAATCTATTGCTAAATAAGCTATCTGCCGTATAACCCGATTAATATGGTGAATGGTTACAATATATAAACAACATCACAACAACTCTCTAAACACAATATTATGGTGATGCGTAGGGAGTGTATCGCCAAAAAAATCAGTCCCGACCGGCCATTTATTTAGTTCGGCAACAAGTGTTCTTCATCTGACCTTCATAATAGATTCGAGATCGATAATATATCCCAATAATTGGAGTAGTAGTTGTGCGGTAGTGATATTGATAGTGGCGGCGGCAGTTTGTATTGAATTCACTGCACACAAGTATTGTGATGAAAGTTGTTGTATTATTCTATTGACCTCAAATTCGAGATAAAGTATTGTGCGGCAGTATGATTCGTGACGATGAAAACAATGTTAGTAATGATGAATCTCTCAATGAAGAAATCGAGAAGTTACGGCTGAATGAAAGAGTGTTAGAACTGATGAGACGTAATGATCCCCAAGCCCAAATAAAGGGATTACGAGTGAGCTTTTATGATAGTCATCCCGAAGCTGATATACAGCATATCAATGCACATAAGGTTGATTGGACAAAAATGGGCGAATTTATTGCTAATAGTTCACATATCAAATCATTATTTATACAAGGCTGGCGTAATAGCTTGGACGGGGAAGAAAATTGCAAGGCGTTGTACAAAGCTATTGCACGAAACAGATCATTAAACAGTTTAGATCTGTGTGGATGCAGCGACGTTAACTTTGGTGATGTGGTTGAAATTCTCTCCATTCTTCAAACACAATAATAATCTCCGGTTTCTAAGTATTGGGGATGGGTCAATGCCTATATGCAATGGTAGTGCTAAACTTCTTGCTGCAGCTCTATCGAATTGTGCTTCCTCATTACATAATTTTGATATAATTTGCTGGGAGTTAGGAGATATGTCGGCGGGTAAGATCATATCCTCTCTAGCGGCACATTCCGAACTAAAGACACTTTCGTTTTGCCTGGAGCTGGGAATAGTTTCATGCATTGAATTGTCGAAACTACTCAGGATTTCCAACTCAAAGTTAGAAGTACTTGATCTTCGGGGCTGCAAGATTGTTGATGAGGGGGCAATTGCTTTGGGCGGTGCCTTGGGTGAAAGCAGCTCGTTGAAGAAGTTATCATTGGAAGATATGGGTGAAGTTACATCTGTTGGTTGGGGTTCCCTTGTACGATGCTTGTCAAATCCAGAGTGCTCATTAGAAGAGATTAATCTGAATACTGAAGACAGTGAACATGACATTGATGACAGAGAGTAATGCCTATATTGGCAAATAGCCTTTCTAACAATACAAAACTGAAGGGCCTGGAAATCAGCTGCAATCATTCCATTACCAATATTGGTTGGCACCGCTTCTCTGGAATATTGAGACTCTCCACCTCTTCATTAGAAAATATCGACTTTAGTTACGGTGCTATTGATGATATTGCAGTTATGTTGTTGGTGGATGAATTTGCAAATATGAGCTCTTTGAAAACTCTTCGCCTTGATGGTAATGATTTCCTCACTTCTCTAGGATGGAAGACAATCTCAAGCCTACTACCACGAAGTCCTAACTGTAGCCTGGTGAATCTACAACTTGGAAACAACAGCAATCGTACAAATGTCAATGATGAAGTTATATCATCTTTTGCAAATAATTTAATGAACAATAACACTCTACAAGCATTGAAGTTTGGAACAAGCCGTAATGCCATTACGAGCAGAGGCTGGAAATCCCTAGAAAAGACTCTCTGCAACAAATCAACCATCGAGAATATAATCAACTCAAACCATACACTACACAAGGCTCATTATCCACACTTGAGCTTCGAGGTCGAAAGCGACAAGTTCATGTCATACAATCTTGAGTGTATCTTGAAAATGAATGAGAATAGCAACAAAGTTGAAGTAATCCGTCAAAAGATTATTTTGTATCATTTCATCAACGGAAAAGACAACATTAAAATGTTCGTTGATATGGAACTGGAAGTGCTGCCAAGTGCCATTGTTTGGATTGGTAGAGATTTCACCGGGCTCTCATTGCTCTATCATCTGTTCAAAAGTATGCCGACACTTTTTGATAAAAATAGTAAAGCAGCTGGGTCGAAAGGAAGCGACTTCTACAAAGCTCTTAGAAATGGGGAAGAAGTAGACAATCGGGGGTATAACTAATTTCATTTATTATTATAACTGTTATTGACAATTTAGATAATCGAGACGAGTTGCCAAATACTTTAACTATTCATACTCTCATCACACATTGGCATTCTCTGTCTGATTTACAGAACTTGCTATAAAGATTTGCTTGCGACGCTTCTTGGGGGGCTGCTCTTCCACTTCTTCATTGGACATTCCCGTGCTCTCCTTCTCATTCGTTGTATTAGTTTTGTTAGAATCATTACTCTGACCAACATTGACAGTATTACAAATGGCATCATCATCAAGTAGAGCATCCATCGCAGCCTTCTTCTTCTGTGATTTGCCGTTTGGTCCATGCTTCCAACAGAGCCCTTCTTTTACAGCATACTTCTCACAATCCTCACGGCTACATTTCTTGCCCCTTCCGCCATGACGTTTACACAAACCTTTTCTCGATGATTGATTGGTACAGCCCTCTTGGCTACACAACTTGCGAGAGCGAGTCTGACTTGCTCGTTTTGTTGGGGTCGGTTGAGGGCCATGACGCCCACAAAAACCTTGGTGGTACGCTTTGTTATTGCATCCTTCCGTGCTGCATCTTTTCTGAACAGCTCCATGCCTAACACACACTCCATTTCGTTTACTGCCGTTGGTACATCCTTCAATCTTGCACTGTTTGGGCTTGCCACCATGCCGCTAAGATGCGCGTTTCACAGTTTATGAAGATTAAGAGATATTGTAACTTTTGTCAGTACATGTGGTTTGCAAAAGCAATCAAATAAAGATACATGAAGGCCAAATGAAGTAGTCAATCACCGAGACTTCATATTAGCACTTGAAATTACATGATAAAACAATACTAACGCGGACTTTCCTGACATACTCCTCGTCTTAATACTTGATTTGTACAATTCTCTACACTGCATATCTTGGGCTTGGCCCCATGTTTTCTACAGACACCATTCTTTAATGATTGATTCGTACAACCAATGAAACTACAATTCTTAGGCTGTGAAAGGGGATAAATTTGTTAGTGAAGTTGCAAAACATATACATATAACGGAATCAACTAATTTGCAGTATGAAACCACTTTAACCTTTACTCACCCTAGCACCATGCCTCTGACAGACGCCTCCTTTGACCTGCTTATTATTACATCCATCAACAGTACATATCTTGCTTTTCTTCGCGTTATTACTTTTACTACTAACTTTATTGTCATCAGTTTTATCTACCTTCAGATTAGCATTATTGTCATTAGCAGGTAACTTTTGATCATCATCATTATCACCAGGTTGTTCTCCCAATTGTGTTAGTGCATCAACCTGTTCCTCGGATAGTATGACGTCCTCTTTACTCTCTTCTGCAATTGATGCCATGTTTGTATTTATATTTTTGTGCAAAGTTAATGTGGTGTACCGATCCTTCAAATCAATTGTACATAAACTATTTCTGCAAAACGATATAGTTGCAATTACTTATATATTCTCCAATAAGTTCAATGTATATTGATTATAGGCCTCGTCCAACCAATACAAATTAACAATACTTAAATAATTTATCGCAGTTGTAACCTAATGCTAATGTATTGTAAATATTATTTTTTTATTTTGATATTGGGTTGTAGTGTGGGGTATCTTTGTTTGTTTTTATGAACCGAATCAGTATGTGCATACATTAAGCCACGGGCGGAACAGCTAAATGTCGATAATACGAATAAGATAACATGCTCCGGTGAGAGTAGATATGTCAAGCCTCGTGCTTGCAGCCTACTATATCAGCTCGTGCATAGACGGACAGGAGCTCTTTATAAAGATGTGAGCCAGCACCAAGTGAAAATCATATTAAAATATAAGCACGTACCCTATTGCAACACCGTCTTCATTTGATAGTATGATGTCATGAATGTGCATGCTAATTACTTCTCTACATACTTGCTTGATAATATTTCAAGCATATTGAAGCTAAGCATGCAACTATCTATGCAACTCTCATAATTTTTTTTATCGTACTTCTATCAGATAAGAGTAGGTTAGAGTAGGTTGCTCTGTTCTCTGCTAACTGCTAACGATATTAGTAGAGTAAACCTCATCTATATCTTCGAATCCTTCTTATTAGTACCACTTTTTAGTGTTGGTAGTTTAGTGCTGTTCGGCCGACGTAATAGTATGCTGCGTTACTCATAAGATATGAACATCAAGAGAACAAAGTCCAAATAAAGGAAACACAAACATGACAATATACAGTGGATATCTTATACTACTATCCACCTTTACATTGAAATTTGTTGCAATTGGATCATTTAATACGTCTGGTTTATACCTTGGTAATTTATCCGAATCCTTTCCCGATGCCAACAAGGGAACATTAGCATTATATTGCACAATCCAAATCGTTGCCGGATTGGCATCATCATTTGCAGGAGGTTTATGCCAAGACTATTTAGAGAAGAGAGATTTATCATTACAATGGCAGTTCTTTGGTGGTGGGGTATTCATGCTATTGGGATTCTTCTGGTCAAGCTTATCATACAATCTTTGGAATGTTATGATCGGTGCATTATTACTAGGTATTGGATTAGGGTTAGGGGGTTTTATGGCGTCTGGAATTGCAGTCTTGTGGTTTGAAAAGAAAAGAGGAACGATGCTTCTACTCGCCATGACGGGGGAAGGTATTGGCAGTATTTTCTTCTCCAAGGCAACTGCGGCTTTGCTACAACATTATGATTATGTAGATGAATCTTGGCGGCCTACTATGCGGTGGATAGGATTACTATGCTTTGTTCTTTGTAGTATTAGTTCAATACCAATGAAACTGCCATTGCCAGGCGAAGTAGAAAAGTACGAAAAGAGTACAGAAACAAGTGAGGGTGTGTCTTTACTCAATGCTCCGTCTCCAATAAAAACATCTAAGAGAAGCACAAGTGAAGGAGGCATTGTTAAAGATGATTTAGATTTGCACATTGATACGGCAAGAATACGTCAAGACATTATCGAACACAACAAATCATGGAGAAGAAGCAGTATCACCGCTCTTGCAGTAGGTGAAGCAATGAGTGATACCCACAATTTATTAGATTTTCACATTAAAAAACGAGTCAAGAAGAAATGGAAGCGAGCAGTGAGTGCTATAGTAGCTTCTAACCGGCTGTTAGGATCACAAAAACCATTGGAGAGGGTTGAAAGTCAAACGTCACTCAGTGATTTGTCTAGTACAAGCTATACTCTTGGCGAGTTACTACTGTCAAGGACAAATGTATTAATGAATGCCTTTCTTTTTGTGGTATGCTTTGTAGTATTGATATTACAACTCTTCCTGCCTCCATACATCGCCACACTGGATATTGGGGACCACGATCTTGCTGGACATGTCTTGTCAATGATCGGAGTGGGATCATTATTATCCAACCTCTCGCTTGGGAGTGTTGCAGATAGAATTGGTGCCAAACATCTAACAATACTTTCATTCCTGTGCATCTCTGTGGTGCAATTCTTGTGGCCATATGCTACCACAAACATTGGCTTGTCATTCATTGGGTTTTTATTTGGCTACTTCGTATGCACGCTGTCATCATTACCAATCATCATACTTGCTGATGCATACTCAGAGTCTCCAGAACATATACTAGCGCTGAGTGGCATATCGGCAATGGTTAGATTTCCAGGATATATGTCGGGGTGTGTCATAACTGGATATCTAATCGAATGGTCGGGTGGATATAAATTGGCATCTATCTGTTCGGGCATAACAACACTAATAGCCACGGCATTTTTATTCTGCCTCCCGTCACCAGAAGAGCAACAAAGTATGCTCACAGAAAGATACGGAAAGTGAGAATCAGATGAAGTCAGTAGAGTATATGCTCACATGTAATATAATACCTCCATTTACATATCAGTCACCTCTCTCTTCATCCTTTATCTATGGAAGAAGATAGAATTAGAGAGTCTAAGCTCTTAGATTTCTCGAATTTACACATCAGTCACTACTCTTTTCCCTCTCTCTCTTCTCAGCCTGAGCATCGCAGAAACAACCACTCTCCTCAAAGTTTAGTATAGGCCTAGTTCTATCTGAACTAAATCTATCTAGCTCATCTGGAACACATTCATCTAGCAATACAAAGGCTCGTATATCAAACGATCGTCTTGGTGATGTCAACTCAGTAGCAGCAGGAGTAGATATAGCACAATGCCATAAATCAGATGGCTGTTGAACATTCCTATCATATTGATAAAACACTATCACTTCATCATTTGTTGTATGTGGGAATGTATACCATTTACTTTTGTTCATGTTTGGTGAAACATTTGGAAAAGCTTTTGTATTAGTGTCATATCGTGTTGATAAAATTGCAAGTGGTGCATTGGATACAGGTTCTTCTCCTATATTTCGCCAAAAGTTTATTATTGCAAATCGTTTATTGTTTTGTATTATATCATTTGCCACATCTTCTTTGTTGAACTTTCTTGATGACAATAACTTGTTCTTGTCAACAATATCAAGCACATCTTCGATACTTTCGTAAGCACCAACATCTGTATCGATATGTACCAAAGATGCAATATTGGCCGTTGGTATTACATCTGATCCATTCTCTGTAGCACGTGATATTTCTAATTCTGTACCTCGTTGCATTGGATTCCAGAAACAATAGCTACTAATAGTTGTTGGGAATAGATTGTGTAATATACTTTCAAGTTTTGGTAGATAGGTGCTTTGTATATCATTCATATTTGACCAATCTATAGTATCATTTGATAGTAATGGTGATTGTATTATAGCCAGTCCATTATCAATAAGCATTTCCTTTGCATTGTCATTATATTGAGAAGATTGCAATACCCTTCCATTGTAAATTTGATGCTCAACTATCGATGATGCACCGTCTTGTGTAGAAGTAGCAAAGTAGTTTGATTGATTGTAATGTGCTCTTATATACTCATTTGCAGCTGAATAATCTATGTTTGCTCTTGTATATACTGCCTCATCTTCTGTATTATCGCTCGATAGAGATGACGGCGAACGTATCATTGACTCTTGATCTAATGTTGCAAAACTCGTAATTTTTTCATGATATGATTGCTGTCGAATATATCCTATACTATTGCCATTACCGATAAGAAAACCATTGACACTGATAATAGTACTACAGTAACAGCATAATAATAATACGATTGCATGTGCTATTCTCCACCACATCTCCTCTCATTATATCGGCTGTAAACAAACACAACCTCCGTCCGCATCAACATCACATAGTGTCACGGACTCACTACAATTGAAAACTTCAGCTATTATATACGCCCCTATTATACTCTAGCATTAATATCTCAATCGGTTATATCCCATATGTTTATATAAATAATATTTATATGTCTAGAGGGGTCGGTCATTATATCTATCAATCATCAATCTCTCTCAAATATCAAAATCTCAAGAACTCACATAAGTAAGTCGATATCATATATAATATATAACTGAACAATAATGCAATGGTTAAATAAGGTAGACGATGCATTAGATTGGGTATTAGGACCTGCAGGAGGTGGAGAAGAAGAGGGCGATGGTGATGAAATTGCACGAGCAGCAGCTGAAGCAGTGCAATCATCTACACAATCTACATCAATTGATAATATTGATAGGCCCACTTCTTTACCACAACATGGTATTGCAACGAGTACGATTGCTACTAAACAGTCAACATCAGCAAAGAAGAAGGATAGTGTATTAATTGATATTGAGAATAGTACACCCGCCGGATCTCCTCAAAAGAAGAAGAATGATACCACAATATCATCCACTACTACAAACATTATCTCTAATAAGCAGCCCCCACTTCCTTCTGCACCAATTAGAAAGTCTCCAAAACCCCCGCCGCCACCTCCAAAGTATACTACACCAACTAAAAAGAATGTATCAATAACAGCATGTCCATCAACACCATTAGCTACTTCTGCAGCAATGTTGTCTTCTGAGAAAGTATTGGATGATTCACATCATGTGTCCAATAATGATATTTTGCAGGATAAGAAAGTTGATGTTTATAGCAGTACTGATGGTAATAACGAGGTGTTTGTTACAGCAAAGAATAATATGATTTCATCACTTCCCTTGAATGCCGCTAAGAAGGCTGCCGAATCTACAATAATACAACAGCAGCAAGCTACGCACCAAACTCCAGTAAAACTGCAACAACAAGCTGAATTCCATCAGTTAGATATGACTACATCATACAGCAGCAGTAGCAGATCTCGTATATACAGCAATACAGAGCAAGATCAAAAAGCACCAACATCACCATTGGAACATTTAGCAATATCATCAAGAAGTCCGGCACCTAAAAAGGTTATAATGCGTGGTCGATCATCGAATAAAGAAGATATAACCAATAGTGATTCAACAGATGAGAATATTATGGAAACTAGTGATGATATTAAAGTGGGTATACCACCCCCACCGCCGTTGCCAGTGTTTAAGGAAGTAGAAGAGGATGTTGTTGTACCGGCACTTGATGATAGTGATAGAGCTATACAACAACAACCACAAGCACAACAGCAACAACACAAACAACAGAATGTACAAAGAAATGTAGTGCCAAAGTCACCATCTAATTTTATCATTGAATTACCAATACAACAGCAACAAGGCAGTGATGGACAACAGAAAGATGACGAGAATGAACCATCACCAATGAAAATGCCAAGAAATTCTATACCATTGCCACCACCGTTGTGGAATAAACATCCTGGTACAACTACTTCAAATTATAATAACAACAACAGAGCTGTATCTCAACAGCAACAGCAGTCAAGACAGCGTCCTACACCTAGATCAGCAGTAACAACTTCAACAAGGAGAAGAGTAGTTAGACCAACACCGGGAGTTATAAGACGGAGAATACGTGATCCGTCATTATCACCTCCTGATAGTCCATCTTCATCTTCTTCTTCAACATCGGCTGCTGAGAATGTCGAGACTGGAGCTGATAATATGATGCCAGCACCAGCAACATCAACAATATCAACAACAGATACTACTGAAAAGGAACTGCCCTTACAAAGTGTAACTCTTGATAATAATAATCAAGGTGATGTGGATAGAGGAATATCGGACTTGAGAATGTCAGAATTAAGTGTTGCACCAGATATTAAAAAGGATCATATTAAACCACCACCTCCGCCTCCGCCACTACCGACTAGTGATATGGATAAGTCAATACCACCACCATCACAAAGCAAGGTAGACAAACCAACAAATGTAGATAAAACAGTGTCAGATGTAAGTTCTGATGATTGGAATGATAATAAGAAGTCGTCTCCAACACCAGTAGTTGTACCACCACCATCACCATCACCAGTTTATAATAATGATGATCATATAACACCAATTACACAGAATAGAAAGTCTTCTTCAGTAGTACAACAGAGGAAAACGACATTGTCATCTGATTTAACCTTTGATGATGAATTGAAAACTAAAGAGAATGCAGCAGATCTTAATGTTCTTACTAACACAAAGAATAATACTCATTCACCAGCAGAATCTAGTCAGGAAGAAGAAGATAAAAAAGAGGAGGTATCTAGTAGTAACGAAGGTGTGGCAGATACGATTACAAATTGGTTTAGTCGAATGGGATCTACAGATGGAGGAGGGAAGAATGACAAGTCAAAGGATGACGATAAGAAAGACCATTCTGATGATGAAGACTCATTCCATTCTCAACAGAGTAATGATGATAGTGAACTAACTGGTTCTAATGAAGCTGATGACTTTGCCATACCATCACCAAGCTATAATATACAAATCCAACAACAGAACGATCTATCTTCTTGGGATTCTTCATTGAATCGGTATGGTTTCTTCCATGTTAGATTATTACGTGCTCAACGTCTTCCATGTGCTCCTGGATCATCTATTAATACAACATTATCATTACAACCATGGACAGGACGGATTGTTATACCGACATATGTTACCTCTGACGGACCAAGAGGTGCAGGTGTTTGTTTACGATGGGATAAACCGTTCGATCAAAAGAAAAAGCAACGACGAAGAGGTGGTGGATCAAAAGGAGGGAGTAGTAAGGATGGTGAATCACCCGAAGCAATAGGAGGAGAAGAAATAAACTCACATTCAATGGTACATGCATACAACAATGAGGATACACCCGTGCCTACAATCTATTTAGAATTAACAATATCAACATTGGGTGGACTTCGTGATAGTTACATGTGTTCGGTATCAATTCCTTGTCATGAGTTGTTACGCAATCCACGGAGTTGGACACATAAATGGCATCCTATCAGTCTCACACAGGGATCAGATCAACCAGTGAATAGTGATGTAGGTGATACAACTGATACTCTACCGCTGATTCTATTAGAAACATGCTTTGAACCAAAAGAGACAAGAACCACGGCAGAAACTGTTGACGAGACAGAACAGTTAGTTCACATATCTGAAGATGATACACTTGGATCGATACCTCAAGTTATACGTCAAACGACAACAGTTGACGATGAAAGTGTATTAACATCCACAATCATACCACGCAATCCCAAGGTTACCAAGTCACACTTGCTCCGTGTCAAGACTTTCTGGACACCGGCATGGTGTGCAGTATGTTCCAAGTCTCTCATAACCGGCTGGTCATCTGGTAAAAGCTTTGAGTGTGAGGCATGCAGTATATTCTGTTGTAGAGATTGTCAATTGCAAGTAGATGCACGTATTCCCTGTGGATCAGAGCTTGCTACAATTGCCGTGAAAAAGGCACAGCAGTATCAGATCCCTTCGTTTGGTGATATCATGACAAAGGTTGCACCGAAGCTTGATGAGGAGCAGGATAAGACTTCATCAGATGGAGTTGGGGAGTCAAAGCAACAGCAGCTGCAACGTCGACAATCAAGTTTGAGTAAACTTAAAAGTGAAGGACGATCTATAGAAGGGATTGGAATAATGAACATTAGAGTATTGAGGGCATGTCTCTTTGATAAGACTTTCCCATCAGAAGCTGAACCAAGTGAGCTGTTCAAATCAGACTACAATCTACGCAATGGAGATCATTACGTCCGTGTATCATGGCTTGGTAGTAAGGAGACGAAACGTACCAAGACTGTATTACAAACACCCAAGCCTCGGTTTGATTCCGAGGAGATGATATTTGATGTTCCTCACTATGGTATGGAGTACAAGCTTGAAGTGATTGATGCGAACACAGATAGACCCATTGGCTCATGTCTCTTGTCAGCACAAGGCTTACTTCAATGGCAACGAGATGAATTGCTAGCCAAGAAGGAACGATTACTCTTATCCTTTCTTCACCTTAAGAGATATTCTGAACCTCGACGCATCAAATTAGAACTTAGAACAGGCGTCAAGGATGGCTTTGGATTAAACTTCTACAACTCGGCAAAGTCAGCAGACGGTCCCAACAAGCAACGTCCTGGTGAAATATCAGGATGGCTAGAGCTTGATGTTCATTTAGAAGAAGACAGACAATTGTTCTACTCCGCCACTCCAAGACGTTGTCCGGATAGAGCAGAAGAAGAATTTGATATCGCTCTGATTCAACTTCACATTGCCAGGATAACAGCAATCTTTGAGAGTATGCAGAAGATGGTATCCACCTACATGTATATTGTCGGTTGGGAAGATCAAAGATTGACAGGAGGTTCATTGGTAAGATTAATCATTTGTTTTCTATCTTGAGATCCACAGACACTTTAACTAACTCCACATTCTCTTTCTCATTAGGTGACATTTGTCGTCCTCACTCTGGGTTTCAATATAGAATACCTTGGGTCGTTACCAGTTGGTTGTCTTGCCTTGTACATGATGCGCCTTGCCTACTTAAGAGTAACAGGTCAGTTCAAGGACAGATGGACTCTGCAAGAAAAAGAAGCTCTCATCAAATCAGAAACAAAGATTGAGAAGAACCAATCCATCTTTAGACCGCTTGGACTACTTCATGTTGGTGATCTACAGGGAAAGAACCTTAGGTCAAGAGATTTAGGCTTACCAGGTAGCTTTTATGCATCTATCATGTACGATCCTTTACGCTATGCACCATCAGATAAAATGAAAGCAACTCTGATTAAAATGGATTCTTCAAGTGGATGCACACATGAAGTTGGAACAACGATTAGTCCAGGCATCACGTCCAACCCAGTGTGGGAACAAATGCAAGAAAGCACCGAACTCATGAGGTTAAAACACTTACTGCCAGATGATCGTATTTGGGGGCAGAAGGAAGACATGGACACATCTTTATCATATCCAATTCTACAACCACTTACAGACGGAAGCTTTATTAGCAATGACGATGCTGATGTTGAACAAGCCGTGGGCCTCTCGTTAATGCCCTGGGAACAGTCATTTGGTGCAGTTGTTATACAAGTTCGTTTCAGTGATGTTTTAGGGATGGAGTTGTTTGATAATACGCTGGGCGAGGTAGTCATTCCGCTTGCCAAGCTTGCCGGAAGTGGAAGGGCAGTCGAAGGCTGGTTTCGCCTGCTTAGTGTTGGTACAACTGACACAATACCAGGAGAAGAGTCACCAGATGAAAGTGCCGTGGAACTGGAAGGTGAAGAATCAGAAACAGAAAGTGAAGAAGGTAAAGACTCGCCAACTCCCGTTGTGGCTTTTCCTGAACTGTATGTTAATATCAAGTTCTCTTCGAATGCTCTCGACAGAGCAGATGGTATGTCTCTATCAGATGATATGGAATCTTTCAAGGTTATTTGCGAGGAAATGTCTCGGACTGCGTCAATTGCACAATCAAATAGTATAGGGGTGATTGGATCATCTCTCAATACAATCAATACTGTGCGGACTCTCGGAGGCAAGCTTCAAAATCAAATCAGCGTTGTGGTGGACATGGTTGAGCGAGTTAGAAATGCCTTTAACTTTTCGGTGAGACACATCAGATCTTTGTCCTCCTTGTTCATTATACAAGATCACCTAACTTATGTCAACTTATGTCTTCCTTTCTCTCACACAGAATCCTCGCATCACTGTCTTCATCTTTTTGTGCTTGTCACTGCTCTGGGTTGTGTTGGCCTTTATACCCACCCGTATCGTTATTCTCTTTGGCGGATTAGGCCAATTTGGTGCTACCTACTATATGAAGTTTATGATGAAGCCTACCAAAAAGAAGACTATACACATGGAGAAGTCTGGAGAAGAAGAGTCCAGTTCAACCAATATTGGTAACCCGTTAGAAAACTTATTCCTGTCCATCCCGACTGATGAAGATTTACGCCGAACATACTTTTGGGAGGCACGTCGACTTGGTGAGAAGGAACGAGAGAAGTTTGCTAGTACAAAGCGTCAAACTCGTCTTGATAAGTTATGGAAGGCCAAATGGCATGGTGCTCTAGAAATTAAAGAAAGAAGGGGAGAACTACAGCCTGAATCTTCCATGTCAGAGAGGACTTGGGGTTGGGAGCCAGCCTTTGGTCTTATTGAAGGACATCGTTTCATATGGTGGAGATCAGAGAGACATTTTGATACTGGCGAGGCCCCACTTGGGCAAATTTTCTTTGCCGGACACTCGGGGTTAGCAGGACTATCACCCCTTGATTTAAGAGAGCTATCCAAGGAAGAGATACCCAAGGTTGTAAGCATCTTTGGCCGAGGTACAAAAGAACAGCAAAAGATTACATTCTTAGCACCATCTGCTGAAGTAAAAGACTCTTTGGAAAATGCCGTTATCGATGCTAGCATGAATGCAAAGGTTGATTAAACATACTGCAATAAAGAAGTATAATACCGAAGTATAATATCAACAGTCTATTTATTCTTATTTAGTCCACCAAACTTGTAATCATTGTTCACAAAACGACCATATACTTCTATCGTCTTCTCTTTAGTCATTGAAGATTGATTCACCGACTCCCTTGTCAGACAGGTATCAATCCACGCCAAGAGCTTTGGAAATTTATCACTGGGCAATTCATAATCTTTGTAATGTTTTAAAGTAATAACCAATCTCTGTATGAAGGGGAACACATGTATATCTGCCAAAGAAAAGTCATCTCCAAGTAGATATGGCCCTTTGCTTAATGCCTCTTCATATGTACTCAATTCACTCTCCATCTCAGCACATAGCTCATCATCTTTATCAGCTTCTTTATTCATTAGATATGTAAACTGAGTTTTGGCAAAGACATTATCGCAGTGGTCGTTTAGGAGTCTAATCTTTGCTCTCATGAATGGGTCAGATGGCATTAAGGTATGTTCTTGTTGTATACTTTGTGCATAATCACAGAGGAATTCATTACAAATAGCCGATTCATACACCACGGCATAGTCAGATGTTGGTATTCTTAATGTAGGTACCTTTCCTCTTGGATTAATAGAAAGAAACCAGTCAGGCTTTGGTATGCCAGACACCTCAGTAACATCAAATGGTAATCCTAATTCCTGTAGTGTAATATGTGTTCTCTGTGCATAGACAAGTATTTCCAGGCATTGTAAAGAATTGTATGGGAGTAGAAGGGTCCGCACCAATTGTAGCATCATAACCACCTCTTAGCTCTGATATAACTCGTCGATGATAAGTGGAAGAGGCAGATACAAATGCGTTTGTTAATTGGATAGTGCAGAACACCAAACTTAATATACTTGTCCACATCATCTAATAATTTGTGATTTGTTTTGTTTTGCAATTGATACGAGATGTTTAGTTCCGGCTTCAGAATATGATGGCGTCTCTGTTTGTTATCAATATCGTATTAACTCTCAAACTCCCGATAACGAATCAACAAACTTCCTTTTAATAGGTTATGAGTACAAATTATTCTATGAGAGTGTATGTAGACATAGATTTCATTATATCCTCAATTCGGCAATATGATATGATCACTGATTGGATTATACAATGTATTGATCTTGGATATATTGCTTATAGTTTAGTGTCTGTACTCTAGTAAATCATAAATAGTAAACATTCAATTGGTGGTGCACATGATCTGCTATTCGAGTTGTGAGTCATTGCAATCTTGATATGTTGGCTTTATCGACTACCAACCTCTTCAAATCATACGTACCAGCAATGAGATCTATTTCTATATTATTTTGTGTAATATCCGCCGTGTTGGTTTTAAGCGGCGGCTGCAATGCCTTTACTACAGTATCCAAACGAACACAGAATAATTTTCACCCAACAGCTTCCTCATTTGCTCATCATACTACGACGATTAATGATATTAGATCTTCAACAAATCTTCATATGGCAAGAAATGATATCGAAGGTTCAGATCGAGTTTTAGCATGTTTACCCTACATAATTCCATTATTAGAGTGAGCTATACATTTGTGTGTGTGCATAAGATGTGCACAAATCACAAACTTATCTCTCCCTCTTCTTCTTCTTCTTCTTCTTCTTCCTTCTTCACCACATTAAAACGTTATAACAGCGGAGATAGGTATGGACGATACTTATTTTACACGTTGCCGCCATTGGGATTGGCTGACAGTATATTATTGGGGCCATTTAAACTCATCTATGGAATTATACCGTTCTCTCAATTGATATTCTTCATTGGATTAAGCACATTAAGCCGCAATCCACAGATTTCTCGATCGGTTAGATTTAACATGCAGCAGGCATTAATATTGGACATCGCTTTGATATTCCCTTCTTTACTTGGACAAATTCCTATTCCTTTGCCTGGTATGTTAGTCAATTCGGGTAGTAACTTTGTATATCTTGCACTGATGTCTGCTGTTGGTTATGCTTTCGTTTCGAATCTAAGCGGTAAAGTACCAGATAAGATCCCAATTATATCAGATGCGGCAGGAAGTCAAATACCATAAGATGGGAAGTCAAATCTAAGATGGAAGTAGTATGTGCTAATCAGATACTATGTACATGTTAAAGTTAAGTTCTTGAGCTAAGCTATTTTCAATAATGAAAGTATCATACAAAGATCTATATGAATTGTATCAATCTTATCTGTAGAGATTCTTATTCTGTTCAATGTATATGGTATCCATCAACTTTGTTTGCTTAATACAGCCGTTTCTTTCTCCCATTGGTCAAGCATGTTCTTGTTGAGCTCTCGAGCATACTCGTATAGCTTCAATTCTAATTCATTCTCTGTCTCCATGGATGTTAGGATGTCATCAAGGTCTAGCTTGGAAAGGAGATCCCAATAGTAGTGAACTTTCTCGTCCTTCTTGCCCTTATCTACTCGAGTGTTTCTCTCTTTTATGTTCTTTAATGCAAATGATACATCCCTTGGCACACCAGTCAAGTCAGAAAGAAAGTCGGAATGTCTTTCATCATCCAAGTCTTCATTGATTAAAATACCATCAAATGCTTCTAACATCACCTTTGCATGATCTAGATCACTTTGTTGCACCGGTCCCATGGCCTTGGATTCATAGAGGCAAGGTCCAAAACAGCCAGTAGGACAGCTGTCAGTATACACTTTGCCACATTCATCGAAGAGCATATCCACAGCCGCAAAGTATAAAGTACAGTTCTGTGAAATCAAGGTTGATATCGGTTGATCATCTGTAACTCCTGCCAGTGACCGTAATTGAAAGTTGTCCGTGTAGTGCCTTCCAAATAGCCTCTCATGAAAAAAATGTTTCTTCTTCTCTCCTCCTTCTTCTTAAGTTTATGAAGATGTTCCTTATCTTCAATTGGATAAGCATGATTTTCAAGCAACCACTTTGGTAACTTTTCATTGATTAGGCTTTTTATCTCATTAGTATATGTTGTGTCCTCAAACAAGAGTGTTGTATTCAGTCTAAATTTAGGATTGCCTGTCCCCGAGAAGAAGAATTCTCTGTATTCAAAGGAAGATATGTGTAAGCTGTATTGGAAGAGAAGATACTCATAATCGATAACATATAACAAAACTTACGATAAATGTCGCTCAATTGGATGCCGGATTGTAATAATACGCAAACTATCTTTCCATCTTGGATCAACTTCAGGACATTGCCAATGCATAGCATCATACTCTTGTTCCACATATTGAATTGTATACTCCGACTTTGGTTTACTACTATCATACTCTTTCAGTATCTTTGCAGTTCTATTCTTTTTGGTGTCATAATATCGTTTATGAAATCTTCCCCCTCTTTGTTTCTTCCATTTACCATTTCCAATTTCATCATCGTAGTTGGCCTGAGCTAGAGGTGATAGATCAAATGTTCGACTTTGATGATGATGTTCAAGTGCGTGGTATAAGAATGCTCGAAGTGTCGTCCCACCTGCTTTTCGTATGTGTTTGAAGAATAGATACCCTACTTTACTACCTCTGTGTTGATAACATATATGGGTATTGTCAGATAGATCCAATTAATTAATTATGTGCACATCATATGTAACAAACTTTCAGACATAACTCAATATTCATATGATTAAAATATAAATGTGCATACCTATGATATGCACAATCTCAACCTCAGAATGTAACTCACCTATTTTCCGAATCAGAGAACCGTCGCTGCCATCTATTCACATATGGCTCACCAACGGTGGTTGCATTTTGTTTATGTATGAGAGGAAGAGACACCGGCAGTTCTTTGCCACTGCCATTTTCATCAATATCTTCAGCTGTATTATTTTGCTCATGTATAAGTGTCGTCTCCCCGCCATTATCATCATCGAAAGAGGTTTTGATTGATTTTGCAGTGTTGTCAGTTGTTGCAACATATATATTATCCGTAGTATAACTGCCACCAAATATTGATGTGTGCAATGCAGCAAGAACAGTAAATAAGGAAGAGCGTTGCCAATCGAAGGTGATTGAGCCTAATACCGCCAACTACAAATGAATGATTCAATGGTCGAGCCTTCATTCTTCTCAGTCTCTACTTCTGCAATTGAAATAAACACAATGTATCAACCATGTATCTCATGAACTCAAGTAATAGTTAATAGCATCACTGTTTCTCCCTCTTAACAGCAATACTGATGACAACTCGATTGCATGCCGCTTTCACTAGGTAGGTGCTCATATTTGGGGTACAATGTAGCTCCATTTCATTTTCACGCTCAACGCTCAACATTCATCTCACAAAAAGTAATGAGACTTTATGCACACAACATATTATTTATTATTTTTTAGATAATCACAACTCTAACAATAAGAGATAGAGAGCAAAGGCTGCCTCGTTGACGATCCTCTGGTGTTAGCACAACACAGCGCTATCCCCCACAACAATCTCAGGTTAATCGTTCTTCATAGTCCATACGACGCGCCTAGGTACGCATAAACCTAAACAATTAACTCTCACCAATTTTCACACCACCTCCGACCACCAAAAATGATACAACCACGATAGCATTACATTTATATAATATAATAATATCAATACCACAACAGACAAATGAGTTACAACAATAATACAAACTCTCATCAAAATCGATGGGAACCACCTACGAAACCATCATCTTCATCACACACTTCAATACCACAGCAAAAGAAGTCATCATCTCTATTAGGTAATTTACTAACCAAACAAAAAGCCTCAGCTCATCAGACAGATCGATACAGAATGCAAATTGCTCGACCATTTGCTAGTCCATCACAGTTAGATAAGAAGAAAAGTAAATCTGATAAGGCTAATGCTATGTTTAATAGTCGACAGAATGATACTGTGTCAAGAAAAAGTAGTGATGATAGTCGGTCTGTGAACAACCGTAGACCAATATCAAATACCCAGAATAATGCTAGTAGCTCTACAACTGCAGTTCCTAGACGAAAAGTTACTTTTGGTGCAGCGTCATTAGTCGACGAACCAATACGACCACAGCCAAAAAGTAGCGGCAGTGTCTCGGAGGTAGAACAACAACAGCCAAAAGTTGGTAGGAAAAGATCAAGATGGGATGTTCGACCTAAAGTTGAATTACCACCCTCCACTTCTACTTCTACTGCCGCTTTTTATAATAACACAACAATGCAACCTAATAAAAATTCATCTCATGCGGGTTTATCAAATAACAGATGGGATGTCAAACCTCAACCCACCTCATCAACAAACTCCCATTCAATAAACTCAAATGAAGAAGATAATTATAAATTATCAAAAGAAATGAAGATTAAATTATCATCACAATATGTTAATGGTGATAATGTATCATATATACCATCTAGAGATGAGCAGAACGATTTGTTTAATAGGTTACAGCAGCAACAGCAGCAGCAGCAGCAGAGTTTAACTTATAGTAATATGGGGGAACCAGGTTCTTCTTATAGTAAAATGGCGGAAATAAGTTCTACTTCTCATGACAGTCCTTCATCTTATAGTAATATGGGAGAGAGTCCCCATCGTGGTCAGCATCGTGAGCGGCAGGATTATAAAGAGTCTACTTCTTATAGTAAAATGGGTAGGGATCTCTCTCAATATAATAGCAGCAAATTCCAATCCCAATCACCAGCTAGGCGGCCGACGAATGATATGAAATCACGATTTACACCACCACCGAAAAGGATTAGAGAAAGCAATTCGGCATATCCACGAGGTGGTAGTGACAAATTGCCTCCTGGTGCTGTTGAAACTTCGTCATCTAATGAATCTTCTGCGTACGGCGGCGGTGGTGGTAAAGAATGTTCACCTCGGAGAGATTATTCCTATTACGGTGGTAATAATAATTCAACTCACGAGGGAGAAAGAAGGAGCTCATATAATTCTGTTGCTTCAACACAACCCACAAGAAAGTATGAATCAATACAAAAGAATGATATAATACGACAAAAAGATATTCCCGCTGTTCAATCAAAGAGAGATGAACAAGATAGTCCATCCAGAAAAAGATCAGGTGTTATACAAAAGATTGACAATTCGCCAATTCCACAAAAGATTAACTCACCATCAACAACATCATTAATGCAAAGTCCTGATAGTTTAATACCCAAAAAGAAGAAGAAGCGTACAATTGAAGATAATGATACAACACCAAAGAAAAAGACAAAGAAGTCACCTACGAAATCATCACCAACTAAACTAATATCATTTGACCCACCAAAACCAAAGAAGAAGCGTAAGAAGAAGGAAATAAGTCCCTTCCGTGTCAAGTTAGGATGTATAGTTGCTATACGTTTTCGTAAATTGGATAATGGTGGTAATAATGAGATTATACCAGTGATTAAAGATGGTGAATCATTCATTCCCTCTCCTGAACCTGAAACTGCTACTAATAAAGATGATAATGACAGTATAAAGAAACGTAAAGCAAAGTTATATGAAATATGGTCAGATCCAATACTCGGTGCAGATGATGGAATATCATCATTATTGGGTAGCTGGATTAGTTGTGTCTTTTCAAAGTCATATATAAAAGAATGGCAAAGTAATATTAATGTAGAAGGTTGTAGTGTTTCCTCATTGGGGCATGGTATTGAGGGTACCGTGATATCAATTGTTGACACAAGCGAAGATAATAATAATGATAATGGTTCTAACAGTCATGGGATTACAGTACATTTATTAGTGAATAAATGGTCAATTAAATCATTACCATACCTCCAAGTTGTATCATCTGACAACTCCAATACTACAGACAATTCAAATATCAGTGCTAAAGAACAACAATGGCGTGAACGTGAAGCCAAGATTCGTGGTAAAGATAATGTGATTGTTAGGGTGACGTTAGCTTCAATCTATAATCAACAGAAGAGTAACGATAATGATCAAGAACACAAATCATCAGGGCCGGTGGCAACATGGGCAATACGGAAGCGAGTTAGTGCACGTCCATCTGGTAAGAAGAAGGATAAAAAGAAGAAACACAATGACTCTTTATATATCGGTGATGGGAATGATACCAAGTCACAACAGGTGCAGAATTGGAGATGGCTTGCTAGTCATGCTTCTTCTTCTTCTCGACTAGACACGGATGGAAGAGAATTAGGTTTGGATAACAATATTCAAGATTCTACATCTCTATTAGTTGGTGAGGTTGTGGAAATCACTCGAACTTCTACCACCTCAGAGGGAGAAGAATCACTTGCCACTGTTACTATTAAACGTTTGGTATCACCAGAACAGACGCAAGGTGGACGTCTTCCACATCATGGAGCACTGGAATTATTCGATACTGATAATAATACTGCTGATAACAGCAGTAATGTGTCGTCGTATTTTCAGGCACCCATTGAAGATTTGATCGTGGTTGGTAAACGTATCAATCGCCTTGTTGATGTTTGGAAACAGCCAAATCTTAATGATCAGAGTAGTGGCTCTGGATTGACATTTACAGTTACTCATTCATATCAGGCAAGTAATAACACATACATACCACTGATTAGTAGTGAAGAAGGTAGTATTCCAAAAGAGTCAATAAAGGGCTGTCATAATTGTCAAAGATATTATCACAAATCACAATTAAATGGATGTGATCAACATGAACATGATGATTTGGGTGAGGCATATTGGTGTACTCGATGTTTAGAATTGAAGGGATTTTCACCTGATGATTCGATTACATGGGTGGCACCTTGTTGCTTGAATAAGAAGTCTTCCAAGTCGTTCATTATCAACACAAGTCTTGGCAGCGGTATTAGTGAATCATTCTCAGCCTTGATACAACCTCTCCAGTCAATCACGTCTCCCATTGATTTTACACTACCAGATATGACCGACAAGCTGTCCTTGAGACCATCCTTTCTTCCAAACTCTGGCAACATGAAGAGTAAGAAGTACAATGAGGTCAAAAGGGAGAAGGTGGCGGATGAAAAGAAGCCAGTTAAAAAACAGAAGAAGCACAAGAACAAGGACTCAGATGAACTCGAGGAAAAGCCCAAGAAGAAAGCCAAAGTCAAGCAAGACAAGTCCAAGAAGAAGGCCACAGCCAAATCAAAGGTCGGTACAATAGAGCAAGATGCCTTCAAGCCTGAATGCCACAGAGAAGTACCTCTTGATCTTCTCAGTAAGATACAATGGGGCTCTTCCAAGACGAAATTATCTTCAAATGGTGATAATCAACCATTCTTCAGAGAGAATGCTCGTCCAAGGGCTATCAAGATTGGCAAGATCGAGGAGAAGACTACTCTTACCGGTAGAGCTGCTCGTGCAAGTCAGCGTCGTATGGTCAAGGGCTTAGCTGCTTTTGGAGATGCCAAGGTTGACCGATTAGCTGGTCGGGATCGCGAGAAGCTGCTTCGATTCGATAAGAGTAAGATCCATGGCTGGGGAGTATTCACAGAGGCTCCCATTAATGCTGGCGATATGATTATTGAATATCGAGGACAGTTGATTGGTAATGCCATGGCTGACAAACGTGAGATGGAGTACGAGAAGAAAAACATGGATGATTACATGTTTAGAATCGATGGACAAACAGTCTGTGACGCTACAATGTTGGGTAATGTAGCAAGGTATATCAATGCAAGTTGCTCTCCAAATTGCTACACTCAAATCATCACAGCTGGTGAGAATAAACGGATTGTCATTTATGCAAAGAGAGATATCAAGCGTGGTGAGGAATTGTGTTATGACTACATGTTTGCCTTCGAGCTCGATCCAGAGAAAAGATTAGAATGTAACTGTGGAGCGCCTGGTTGCAAAGGCTTTATGAATTGGGACGACAAGTTTGTGGCAGTAGACCAAGAAGATGACAAGAAGACAGAAAACATTGCTTATTAAATAAAACATGCAGTTAATATAAAAGTATGGTTATATATGAAAGATACTTATGTCAATGTCTTTTCTACCTTATCTAAATGATCCAGCTCAGATAGAAAGAAGTTCTTTTGCAAGCCACCAATCAACGGCCAGATTAGTCTGCCCGTAACAGATGGTGCAGCTCTAGAGAATGATACAATCTCCACATATACTTCATCATTTGATCTATTCCAAACAACCGACACTCTTTCTTCCCCTGATAGTAGATGCCCCGACATGGTAGCATATGCAGTAGACGAAGATATGCATTTGCCTTTCACAGTAGACCTTTGATGATTCTTTACATCATATACCACATGCACTGGATTGACAGCAAATACTGATTTAAATGGCCTGGGAATGTATATCTCTGTAAAGGTTGCCAATAAGCCTTTTCTTGTTTTGTTTGTGGATCTTGTGCAGTCTGTTGCTGATATTATACCCATTGATTTCTTGCCAACATAAGATGCGAAATCCCAATCGAATACTGCCTCTTGTACTCGCTTATAACATTGATTTCCATGGCCAACTCTTTTGTAGAATCGTAACACTCTCCATCCATCAACTGTTGTGCTACTGCATACTGTTCTTGTATCATCATTATTCTTCTCTTTTATTATTTGCTTATGGTTTCTCCTTTTTATCTCCTTGGAATATCCTATACATAATGGAAATATACCATCGTCATCATTATCACTGGTAGGCTGCGTTATACCAACTTCCTCTGTGTGTATTAGGGATGCATATGATGTGTTCAAACAATTTGCAAATTGATAGGAGGTATGATGAAGAGAGAAGAGTGCATATGATGTGTTCACGAAGTTTAAATGGAGTATGGATATGGGAAATACAGGCAGTACATATATGTCAGATTTCAGAGCTATATACCGCACACAACTAACAACACAATACAATAAGCATGGCGACAGGCAATATTTCTTACCATGGTTGTATGACACATCACCATCGTCATGAAATTTGTCAAACAAAATAGATGATACATTATCTCTTGTCGGCCGAATGCAGGTAAAGCGTGTTCGACATTTCTTCTCGCTAACCACGGCAGCTATATTAATGAATAATATGCAGAGATATGCCGTCCACCGCCGCCACATATCGGCCTGAAGCCCATCAATGTTAGTAATTCTCTCTAAGTGAAACAAGTTGTGTTTTAGCGATTCAACGACCCTAATGGAGGAGGACGGAGCGGAGGAGATCAGAGACTTACTAGAGCTGAATGAGTTACATAACCAATTAATATTTAGGATATCGATTACGACGTCAATATTCGGTTTCGTAAACGTCACTACACCCAGTATATTTCAGTAGGCAGGGGTATTTCTCTGGAACTGCGTAGTTATATAAGGATACGCTTAGTGGTATCTTCCCCTCTCCGTGAAAAGTGTAATACAATTATTGAGTAACTTATTAGGTACAGTGTAAAGGAAGATGGATGCGCTTAGTCCAGAGACATTACACAGATTAGAGCGGAATGATGATAGTGTGACATTTTTGAAGTTGGGACACGCCCATAATTCAATTGGCGCCGATCATTTCACAAGACTTGGCGCAGCAATTGCAAAAAGTAGTCATCTGAAAGAATTAGAGGTAGATGTTTATAGATCGGCCTTGAAAGATACAGAGGTAGATTTGTTTGATGGTATCAAACAGAACTCTTCTATACAAAGATTAAATATCATTTGTGGTAGCCGTAACATAGTTGGTACATCGGCGCATGAGATATTAAAAGCATGTCATGGAAATAACAATCTTATTCGACTAAACATTCAACATGCTGGTCTACAAAATGGGGGAGATCTTGTTATTGCCAACACTCTAATGTGCTGTACAAAACTCAAGTACATTAAATTGTCATGTGATATCAATGATGAACATATGCTACCACTGGTTGAGGCGCTGAGAGATAGTAGTCTAGAGGACCTTGATTTGGGTAGAAACAGAATTGGAAGTGTTGGTTGTAATGCACTTGCTTCTTTACTCAGGGATCCAAATAACAATCTACACACTCTTGATCTCTCTTACAATCAGATCGGTGATGATGGTGCGGTTGCCATTGCTAATAGTTTAGCAACCAACACTAAGCTGAAAACTCTCCTTATACATCAGAATAGATTTAATGATCAAAGTGATGTAATTGATATCTTATCAAAGGTATTATGTGACACATCAAGTATCAGTGCTACATATACCTCCAATCATACTCTTCGACAGATAAGTTTTCATTTTAGAACAAAACCACATCTACTTACCCTGTTACTGTTGAATCAAGGTACAAACAAAAGTCATGTTGCAATCAAAAAGATATCAGAGTACCATCCCAATATCGATATGGAGCCATTATTCGAATTAGATGAAGGAAGGGAACGAACTCTAAAAGGCTTGCCTCTCATAATAGACTGGTTTGAAAGGGCAAAGGAGGCAGTTGTAAATGATCGTGATTCTTATTATTACCAAGTTGAGGAGAAAAAGCTTTCCGCCATCTATCAGTTTGCTCAGGCCATGCCAGAACTATTCATACCCACTGATACCAAAGCTTATTAAAGGAAGAGACACAAAACGAAAGAGAGGAGATAGATAGGGCTATGATATATTCTAGTCTCGGTTTGCTTGTCTGGGTGTATAGCATTGCAATTAAGTTAATCATTATACTTTAATATTTAATGACAGCAACAAGATAAAATCTGATGCATCTCCGTGAGCGGTGCCACTCTTAGTTGCATCCTGCATTGGGTAGAGGAATCGGCCCGGTGCTTGGATCAAATGAGAACGAGCTTGCATCCTGGAGGTGATGTGTTATCTGCAAAGCAGTTCTGATCTCCTTCGGGACTAATAATCTCGCTTGATGCTTGTACATAAAGAATATCTGCTCCAGGTAATCCAAGTGCTGCAGGAGGAGAGCCACCGTTCCCACTCATCACATTATCAACAATAGTATTGAAGTTGGCTGACGGGTCCCCATTCTTTGGTGGATCAGCTGAACAGTCTGGCTCGCCAAAGGCCAGGGCAAGAACAGTGCAGTACCCAGCTACCACTACTCCTGCCCAGTCATTATCTTCGATAATGTTATCTTGAATTGTATGACCACTTATGCCAACAAGCAAAACACCGACACCAGAGAGTAGAGCAGCTTGAAAGGTATTTGGTGGGGCCGTATTGGGTAGGTTGTTATCATAGATGTGATTGTTCTCAAAGATCCACTCATCAAAGGCGGGATAGTCGGGGCTCGTCCCAGCCATGTTTGGATGGTACAGCCCTAATCCTACAACATTGTTGTACAAACGATTGTTGGCAACGTAGAGCTTGTTAGATACAGTCACCTCGAAACCCTGATGTAAAAGTGATAAGTTTGGGTATAGTTCAATATCAGGATGAATATGAAATAACAAAGCAAGAACTTCTCCCTACTTACAGTGATTGAATTGTATACTTCATTATCAGTAGCTGTGACATTTTGTGAACCAGCAATCCAAATACCTGCATCGCCGGATCCACTAGAAGTACAGCTACTCACGACACCATTCGACGAGAGTGTTGGGTAGATACCATTATTGAGATTGTCAACAGAGTAGCACTTAATGAATTTGAATCCATCTACAAAACGTGTCTGGATGCCATTCTTTGGAAATGATTCCACCGAGATTCCTTTGATGAAGAAATCGTTGAGAGTATTGTCACATTCATTATCCTTGTACTCGCATCCTTCTGGGGCTGCATATACCCCAACCTCTTGCTCATTAGTAGCAAGAAGTCGAACGCTGCCTGGAGGTCCTAACCCTAATATCTTAATCTTATCTTTTGATATACGGAGGCCATACTTCGCGTTGGAGGTTTCTCTGTATACGCCAGAACTAACTTGAATGATATCTCCTGGAAGATGCGAGTTATCACAGTTTATGATGATGGAAATGGAAGAGAGAGGTCATAGCATATGTTAATTAGTACATATGATATGCAAGGGCAATCAATAAGGCAAACTAAGTTTAAATAAAGCAGTCAAGTCGTAGAGCCTTTATACTTAACACCTGCATGCACAGATAAAACAATACTAACATGGACTTTCCTGGCGAAGCATCATCAATGGCCTCTTGGATAGACTCGCCTTTGCGATTGCGAACACGATATACACGTCCGTCAACAGAAGAAACCGTGAGTGTAAGTGCGATTGCAAATAAAGAATATTTCATGTTTAGATCGGACTACTCTAGAGATGTGATATAAGTCAGTGATGATACTGTGCTGCTGAGATATACGAACTATGTAATAGCTGGTGCATGCTTCAAAAAATGTGAGAAGTCTTAAGTCCAAGCCCCAAGCAATCTTTGCCCTTTGCTTCAATATCCCATTAGTTATTAAAGACTCCCGTTACAATAACAATGTACACCACTAGCTTTTTTTGGGTCAGACACAGCTCCAGCTTACAGCAACAAGTGGGATTTATCCTAAAGTGTTCGTGGGATATCTTATTATGAGATTGACATTAGTGTTCTCAAATGAAATCGTTTCATCTCCATATAATCCTTAAAGGTTAATCGCCTGCATTTGTAGTGACAGTTCACCTTCATATCTTCGTGTCTGTCTTTAACTACATAAAGAAGGATAGGGGGTAGAGAAAAAGATATAGAATCTTTTAATTTGGACTCTACTCCGTTAAAGCACATTTCTGGTTGAGGATTAGCAGCAAATACATCCCCATCTAATATGAAGTAGATTTTAAAGTGATAGCGATGACAATTACTTACTTACTTACTTAAATGGACCATCCATTAGCAATCTCAGAAGATACTTCGAAAGAGAAAAACAATTGAACATAGGAATCAGTACAATATTTCGGATTGCACTTTAAAAATGGCATTCTATAAAACCAATTAATGATGTTTGTGAAGAGACGCCAGCTACGCTGTGTCTGATAATTTATTAGCCCCACTCTTCAATCAAGAGATGGCAGATCCGCCTACTACTAACGACGCCACAGCCGAAGCAGCGGCAAAGGCAGAACGTAAACGTAAACGTCTAGAAGCATGGAGATTACGACAACAACAACAAGCCGCGGAAGCTGAAGAAATTAAGAAAAATGGTGGTTTTACTACTGCCAAACCAATAATTTCATCAGAAAAAATTAGTGGTGTTGATAATAGTACAGAGAGTGGTAACAATAAACCAAAGGTTAAGATTGGATTGGGATTGTCTAACATTAAAGGACGTAAAAAGAAGAAGAAGAAGGTTATATCTCGAGTGGGTGTTGGATTTGGTGATGGAGATATAAAAAATGATAGAAATAATGAAGAGGAAGGAGGGGCTGCTGGTAAAAGTCGAGCTGGTTTATTAGATGTGAATGATATTAAACAGCAGATTATACAACCGTCTGTGGTTGATGGTGATAATAATAATAATAAGAGGGGTATAGAGGAGGGTGAATCTCCACCGACTAAACGTAGGAGGAAAGGACGGTGGGATAATAAGGGCAGTGATGACCAGCAGCAAGAAGTTGTCACCAACACTAACACTAACAGTGGTAGTAACTCCACTACTACCTCAGGGAAGAATGACATACAGCATACAAATTCAACAGACGATAAGAAGGTGAATGATGCATTAGATGCCTTCATGATGGGATTAGAAACTGGTGATGGTGGTGATGAAAATGTTGGTGGTATTGATTCTACAGAGGATGTTAATAATATGAATATGGATATGGATGCCAATAAGGAAACGTCACAACATCAGCAACAACAAAAGAGCAGTGAATCATTTATTGATTCATCAGGTTCAATGGTAAGAATGGCACGTACATCTATTCAAAAAGATACCTCTCTTTCTAATAATTCATTAGCAGCTGATACTGATAATGATAATGCTGTCATGTCTGATGTGAATAAAGCAGCACAAACAACAGCAGCGGCAATGTATACATCACTTGATTGGGAGTCAGATGTACCGGCGACACCCATGGGTAATCACATGTATGATACCGAACATGACGAATCAGAATCGGATTTTGGGGATGACGAAGAAGAGGAGAATGCACGACGTGCATTCATTGAGGCATTGAAGAAAACTTCTGCACCTTCATCATTAGATCCAGCATCTATAGTTACGAATAATGAAGATGATTCCGAATATGAAACGAAAACACAAGTTAAATCTGAAAAAGAACGTCGTGAAGAAAAAGTCAAACAATTATCAATCGAGGCTGACCGGTTACGTAAACAGACATTACACGTCGCCGTTGACGTTGGACGCATCTATAATGATAATGAAGGTGGTGTAATGGAAGAGGCCGAACGTAATTTATCAGCACTAACAGCCGCACCAGACGCGTTAGAAGTATTAGCCGAAATGAATAAGAAGAAGGAATTACGTGCAGTAGATCATGATACCATTGACTACTTACATATACGTAAAAATTTATATATCGTACCACAGATATTGGCAAGATTAACAAATATTGAAGTATCAGAACGTCGTGCCAAGTTGGGTGTGAAGGTACGGGGAAAGGGCGCGCCCGCACCAGTATCAAAGTTTAGTGAAGCGGGCTTGTCGGAACGGATAATGTCAATATTACAAAAGAAGGGTATTACTGATCCATTTCCTATTCAAGCTCAATGTATACCATGTATTATGGCTGGACGGGATGTAATTGGTATTGCAAAGACTGGTAGTGGTAAGACGCTTGCTTTTGTATTGCCCATGCTGCGGCATATATTAGACCAACCGCCATTAAGTCCGAATGAGACTGGTCCAATTGGACTTATATTAGCACCGGCACGTGAGTTGGCATATCAGATACATGTAGTTTGCAAAGGCCTTGCCAAACCGTTAGGATTAAAATCCACAGCTGTTTATGGAGGTGCCGGCGTTGCTGAACAAATTGGTGATTTAAAACGAGGCACGCATATATTATGCGCAACGCCGGGTCGGTTAATTGATATATTAACAATGCAAAGTGGCAAATTAATTTCATTGCAACGTGTTAGTATGGTATGTTTAGATGAGAGTGACCGTGCGTATGATATGGGATTCGCACCGCAGATATCGGCTATATTGAGTGCTGTTCGACCTGACAGGCAGATGGTAATGTTCAGTGCTACATTTCCCAAGGCTGTTGAGAATTTGGCAAAGAAGGCGTTACGGGCACCGTTAGAAATTATTGTTGGTGGACGATCGGTAGCTTCCGACTCGGTCGATCAATATGCCGAGGTAGTCGAGGAGGAGGATAAGTTCTTGCGTCTACTACAGATCTTGGGTGAGCATGCCGATGATGAGAGTAAGGTTATTGTATTTGTGGGACGACAGGAGCAGGCTGATTCATTATTTGAACAGCTTGTACGATGTGGATACTCGTCGCTTTCAATCCATGGTGGTATGGATCAAGAAGATCGAGATTCGAATATGTCAGATTTTAAACGCATTGATGGACCAAACGTCTTGGTCGCCACGTCCGTGGCTGGTCGAGGATTGGATGTACCATCTTGTGGATGTGTAGTAAACTACTCAGCTCCGAATCACTTAGAGGATTATGTCCATAGAGTCGGTAGGACAGGTCGAGCAAGTAATCGAGGTGTTGCGTATACATTTGTTAACTCCTCGGATGAAGCCAAGTTTGCCCCGAATGTTGTTAGGGCCATTGTCGAGGCCGGTCAGAGTAAAAACTTGAGTAGCGAGATAAAAGAGTTGTCAGAATCATTCAAGGAGAAGGTTGCCAAGGGCGAGGAACGATATGCTAGTTCTGGTTATCATGGTAAAGGTTACACTTACGATTCATCAGAACTTAGTGATGCTCAAAAGTTGGCACAACTGGAGAAGCGACAAGCGATGATTGAATCAGGTATGCTAGACCCCGATGAAGAGGACGGCAACAAGCAAGATGTTCAAGATGATAATAACGATGGCAGTACTAGAACGGATGCCGACGACTCGAGTTCACCCACCAAGGCAATTGGGAAGAAGGATGCAATGGGTATGCTGTCGAACGTATCCGCATCCGTCCTTGCCATCCCTGGTATGCGCGAGGCTCTCATGAAGAAGGCAGGTATGAGTATGCCAGACGAAGGCCCGGCAACAACAAATGGAGGCAGTCATTTCATCGAAGAAATGGAAATCAACGACTACCCCCAACAGGCACGATGGAAGGTTACTCAGAAGGAGACTACGTCACGTCTACAGGACGAGTTTCAAACTGCAGTCACTCTCAAGGGTCAGTATACTCCTTCGGGTAAAAGTCCTGCTGAAGGAGAGAGGCGATTATATCTTCACCTTCAAGCGCAAACAAGCCAACTTCTACAGAATTGTATTGTCGAGATCAAACGACTATTGAACGAAGAAACGCTCAAGGTTGGCGCTCGATCAGTAGGAGGTGGTGGCGGGCGTTACAGCGTGATGTAAACCAGGTACGATGTTTCAAAATGTTTTGTGTTTTAAGTATACATGTGATAAAAATCTTATGGGTGTTGTTTCAATGTAGTTTCGAGATAGTTCCAAGGTCATGAATTGGGCAGTCAGCATAGATCCGAGATAGTCACATTTGACTCAGTGATGTTACTAGATCACTTCACTCTCACGAGGATGACAAGAGATTCGTTACTCAACGAGACATTCAGCAAGGGCTGAAACGTAGGTATCATCTCAAGCATCAATAATGGGTTCGTGGAAGATGACGTGCTACAGTTGAGTAGTAAGGAGTAGTAAGAACTACCGGTAAGCTAACTGAATTCACTCATATTAAACTGACTTCAACCTAATATCTACACAAACTTAAGCCTTCTAAAAAGATTGCCAGGCAAGAGACGAACACTCAAGTGTATGCCAGTATCGTCTAGATTGGGACATGCAAAGTAGTACTGGGGAACAGATTGGGTTAACTTTAGCTATTACAAAATCAAGCACCCAATATATAAGTTCTCGGTTCAAAAATGTACACCAATTCATACAGTCTTCTCCTATATGTTGATCTACTATCTCAACAACAAAGGATTCAACCGGCGACGGCTCTATTTAATCTATTATGTCGCACACACGAATCCTCACATCTACTTCTCTAATCTCTAAATACAAAGTTCCTTCTTAGGCACGGAGGTTCTTCCTCTTGCGATCACCCTCATCGGCGTAGTACTGGTTGTTGGCCGAGTAATCATGGTGAACAAGCTCGCGACTTCCATGGGCATGCAAATCACCACTCATATCATCACGCTGCATCTTCATGTCAAAGCACATCTTGTCAAAACTGGAGGCACTGATCATGTGGCACTTACGATCAACCTGCCATGTGATGGGAGCATACTGACTGCACATCTCGTTGTCACGAGAAGTACCAGTGGTGGAACCAGTGTAGATGTGGATGTCCTGACCCATATCCTTATCAACAATCATACCGCGGATCATATCACCATAGTAGTAATCCTCGTCATTGACAATGGTGAAGACTTGTCCGTGAACACCAACAGCTGAGGCAATATCCTGAGCATCAAGTGTGAGGAAGGCCTCCATGGGTAGGTTGCAGAAGACACCATCATAGAAGGGAGTTTGGTATTGGTTGACGGTACCACAGGCACCAGCGGCAGAGTGAGGCCTTTAGTTGTTGTGTGTAGAGAAGATGAGCATAAGATGTGAGAATATATATATTGAAACACATGATGTGCACAATACTTCAAATAAACTACTTACCAGTGAACCTCGTAAGTCTCTCCAACTTCCATACCAACACAATGCTTCCATTCGTAAGGCTTGGTGAACTTCTCATCATTGGCATCGTAGTGCTTGCAACGGAATCCATCACGAACGTCAGCCTCGGCAAGGTCACGGTTGGCCCACTCAGCTAGCTCAGTTCCTCCATGAGGACCACCACCAGTCTCGTCATACTCTCCAACGGAGTAGTGCTCACTTCCCAAATGCCAATGAACGTTGACTGGACACATGCTACTGGCATGGTAGGCATTAGTGTTGGTATGGAAGTTGGAGAGACTTACGAGGTTCACTGGTAAGTAGTTTATTTGAAGTATTGTGCACATCATGTGTTTCAATATATATATTCTCACATCTTATGCTCATCTTCTCTA
>Ga0214480_100105_pt1 | contig 35363 bp, 32 predicted proteins | sample M1_20Mar14CPVII9_3_FD_165042 | JGI IMG/M metagenome (GOLD analysis project Ga0214480, IMG submission 165042) | Marine eukaryotic communities from Monterey Bay, California, United States - M1_20Mar14CPVII9sort6BwellE17 | ecosystem: Environmental > Aquatic > Marine > Unclassified | place: USA... | reverse complement strand
CCCCAAGACAAAGCTCAATCAACGCATCAGGCAGCTCGCATTCCAACACAACATGGTAAGTAACCTCACCATGACTATCAAGTCACCCTGGCACGGCTGCACCCACGGCAAGGCGTATATCAGTGAACACACATTAGTACTTCACCCAACACTGGTAAGTAGAGTTCATGCGGATACACAGCTTTGGATCAAGAATCATCGCGGGAGGAATTATGTTTGGAGACTCCAAGAGATTTGCAGATATGAAGATTGATATGTTTGGACAGATGTCAAACATGGATTATGTGGGACCATCATTTACTTGTCCCAAAGATGTACTAGATGAATTTGAAATTGGTAAGAACTAGAATGACAGGGGAGTGACAACGACAGTGCCATTCTGATCATCCCACCTTGGACACCCATTTATTGTTATATTGGTACCCTCAGAAGATACTTTATTGCAGTGGATCTTACACTCTTGAGATTAAAGAACATTACAGGAGATTACAGGAGACAGCTCTTGAAATTACAGGAGACAGCGCTCAAGATTACAGGAGATTACAGGAGATTACAGGAGACAGCTTTCGTGATTACAGGACATTACAGGAGATTACAGGACACAGCGCTCGAGATTACAGGAGATTACAGGAGACAGCTCTTGAGGTGACAGGACATTACAGGAGATTACAGGAGACAGCTCTTGAGATTAAAGAACATTACAGGAGATTACAGGAGACAGCTCTTGAGATTAAAGAACATTACAGGAGATTACAGGAGACAGCTCTTGAAATTACAGGAGACAGCTCTTGAGATTACAGGAGATTACAGGAGACAGCTTTTGAGATTACAGGAGATTACTGGAGACAGCACTCTGGATTACAGGAGATTACAGGATATGAATGGAGGAACATAACAATCCGGGCCTGATGGACCTGAAGTGTACGCTTAAACAGATAAACATATCCGAGAAGGTGGTGTATCAATAGGAGGTGTAGGGTGCACCATGTTGGTGTGACTCTTTGCAAATAATAAAAGAGCTGCAAATGGTTTCCCTTCCAGATCCTATATACCCTTGTCTCAAGAACTCAATCAGCAGCGTATGCAACAGGAGGACGAGATGACTCAATTGCAGAGTCAACTTTCGATGATCAACTATCAAGTCTACGAAGCAGCAACTTCTAGTGTGTAAGCTTTTGATGAAGCCACAGAGACACAGCACCTTACAAATAGACACCACGCGGAGTCATCTGCTCGGCAAGAATCATGGCCATCGAATTGAACACACTTCAAAACAGAGTCAACGTGCAGGAGCAAGCAATATGTGATGCTCATAGAAGAGTACATGCCGAGACGATGGCCAGTCAGCAAGCCGATGCGGAAGAACAACTTAAGAAGGATACGAAGAAGTTGGATGAGAGAACACGTCTTCTGGCGTTGAGTTTCGTAGCCTTGAATCGAGTGTGCAGTCAAATGCCCAAGCCATTGCCGAGACGAATGGCAATGTTGATAATCTCTGTCAAGCGACTAATGAGAGACTTGTTACTGTTGAGCATTGAGCAGGACGTAGAGACGATATCTCTACTACTGCTCATCGATCATCCACCAGCTGAAGAGCCACAACTTATACTACAACCTTCTATTCTTGTGCTGGAGTTATGTTCTCTGCTCGCTGCCTTGCACTGTGCAATGCTCAAGATAAATCTCATACACAGGTGATGTGACAACGACAATGCCATTCTGATCATCCCACTTAGATATGGACACCCGTTTATTGTTATGTGAAGATACCGATTGAGATACCTATGTGAAGATACACTTGAAGAAGATCCTACGTTGAATCGCCACTTGTTAATGAGGAATGTAAACCTCTTATAGTAGGAATAATTAGTAAAGAACCAAGTGATACTGTAAAGTAAAGCCGTATATCAGTCTAGGGATATACAACGATAGCCTCTGCAGTCTATTGACGCTGCATACTATGTCGGATAACGAACGATAATCCATTGTCGTTGACAGATTAAGCACTCTCGAGACTTTATCTCCTAATCGTAGATTAGCCGGAGTTGTTTAGTGTAATATTTGCTAGAGTCTATTGACGCTGTGGCAATATTACAGTCAGTTATTTATTGCTTACTTTGAGAAGGAAGATCCGTCAAAAAGGGATTGGAATTTGCGATTCAGTTTGTGATAATTATCGTGGTAGATAAACTTTAACGTGGAATCATGGCTACAACAGAACGTCACCGGGTGTATTATGATCACATCGTACAGGTGTGGCTAAACCCTGACCCAGATTCTAATGATATTCTTTGTCTTCTCCGTGGGGAGAACAAAACTAACTTGCGTTTGTTGAAGACGTTTGTACGAACACCGGGGTTACAGTTAGGGAATATAATATTCGTCAATGATGAGGGAGATGACAGTACCCTATCAGACGATCAAGTACGTGAACTTAAGGCAGTAACCTCCTTCCTGAACCATAACCAAAATTGGTATGGACCAACAGCAGTTGCCGGTCACTTTGACATTACCGCAACCACAAGAGACGATTTTCTGCTATTCATTGCAGACCATGATGACTTAGAAAACAATCCTATACTACCGAATGATGACCTCATGATGAGTTCGTATGAAATGAGGACAAGGGTCCAAGATAACAACAACAATAACAACAACAACAACCGCACAGGGAATAATTCACGATCCTCCCGGTCCGCAAGTCCGACGGCAAGGCATGCTATCAACCACGTCCTAGCACAGTGGCTCAAGAAGAAGAAGCCGATAACTGATTATACCATGTCACTCGACGATGCCTTGCAATGGTCTGAATGGGATCGTCAACTCCGTGCCCTTGCCTATACTCACGGTGTGGAGGATGTACTTAACCATCTTTACCCTCCGGTGCCAGGTTCAGATGAGGAGGAATTATTCGAGGAGATGCAGAAACACATGTACACTGTATTCGTCAGACTTGTCAAGGAGACAAAAGGTCTGCAAATCGTCAAGAAACACAAGGATGATAGGGACGCACAGACTATATACAAGGAGTTGTATGACCACTACGCTGGAGAAGCATCGCAGATGGCAATTGCCAACCTCGATGAGATGGAGACTAGCATTATGACGGCAGAGATCCCTGATCCCAGACGTCTGCCTTTAATATCATACATGGAGAATTGGAAGCTCAAGTTAGATGACTTCAACAATTTGGCAGATGACGACCGATTCATGAATGATGCCCAAACACTGGTTCACCTGAAGTCCTTCATCAAAAATGTCCCCGAGTTGCAGAGCATCAACAACATGGTCACCGTCATGACTACCGCTCTTCTAGGCAGTGGCCGTAAACCAACAGCCAGTGATAAAATCCAGATGTACTTCAATGTTGCAACTACAGTAGACAAGGGTATTAAGGCGGCCAACCGAGGACGAAGAGGAACATCCTCAAGGAACATCCACTTGACAGAGATTCTTGGTGAGGATGATGAAGGGTATGTTAATGATGTTCCGCTTCTTGAGAATAATGCCCATGAAGGAATACCCGATGCCGATGGTATTGTAGAAGAAGAGATCGATATTGACATGTTGCAAGCGTTTGCCACTATATTCAGGGGATTGAAGATGAACCAGGCCACATGGAATCGCTTGTCGCCGGAAGCTCAGCAACTGTGGGATCAACTTGCCCAGAGAGACAAGAACACTATCCTCGGCTCACGTCCAGGTATGTCCCCAAGCCCCAGAAGAAGTACCCCTCAAGCCACATCATCCAATGCACGTCCGTCACCACGTACATCACCACGCCCGTCGGCAATACGTAACCCTCCTAACCAACAACAAGTTGCATTCCATGAAACCCCCGACAGTGTACCCACCATCGACCAACAATATGAAACAAACTTCCTAGAAAGGAGTAATTACAATGTTAACAACGCTACTCAACTTCCCAGCGACTCCACAGTAGCCTTGTCCAACGACATGTACTACATGCCCACGCCGTCTGAAGAATGTAGCATCTTCAAAACAATCACCACTGTACCGAAAGTTACTACGCCCAATGATAAATCATCATCCGCAGGAACTGGGGAGAATGGCGGCAGCAGTGATAAGAAGAGCTTGTTCCGAAGAATGCCCAAGCTACGTACCCGAATGGCGGTCGTAACTAACTCTCGCCCTTGGAATCGCCCTTGGAGTGAAGTCTTAGGAGAAGAATATGACCTAATTGCCACAAGGATCTACCTACCACACCAATATTCTGATTGGCACTCAAGAAACTGGCACCCAAGGATTCCGAGGGAGATACGACACAGAGTCACGGTGGGGAGTGGGGAGAATGCCTCAAGGGTAGACATTCTAGAATGGAGAAGTAGGATGCAAGGAACTGTACCTACCATGACGGTACCAGCTGAGGTGATCTCACACGGGGTAAGTATGATGATGGCTGGAGACAGGGAGGAAGTAGACCCATGGGTAGGCATGAGAGAAACGAACGGAACGAGAGGAGCAGATGGGGAGCCAACAAATGAGGGGGTAGGTGAATTGCTGCATGGAAACGAGGACGGGGAGGAAGATAACGGGGAGGTAGATAACATGACGAGGATGAGTACCGTGGATGGGGGTAACAACCGAGGAGTATCAGGACCGGGCATGAGGCTGCTGAGTTATGTATCACCGGAACGGCGTGTCGATCTATGGGGATTCCAAGGCAGGGTCGTATCCAATATACTGATCGGCAGATTTGGCAGCATCATCAGGCTCAATACCGATGAGGAAGTACTAGCAATATTCTCCGAATATGCTCATGATCCAGAGAGTCAACATGCCATACACTCAACGCTACAGCTTACGGACCAAGGCATGAATGTTGAAGATCGATCCCCAAGATTTGGTACTCCACCGTCCATCACAACCCTGGAAGGAGATGTTATCCCCCTAATATTCAACGACGGCCTACCCACACTACGCTTAAGGTACCCCACGGATACGGAGTTAACGAACATGAGACGTGTTTACCTCACGGGGAGTGACGTATGGAACCCAAGTAAGTATGACCGCCCAAGTAATATCCCCTCCATCTGTATCACACCATCAAGTGCAGTAAACGGACCGGCGGCATTACAACCCCGTGATGACGAGTCAGGCGACACTTCAGCGACAGAAGAATGTGACTCCATGGACGATACGGTAGACACCGACAACATTGACGATTCCCCCAAGACAACTGGACAGGTAAGTGAGGAATTAATGACATACAAGGAGGCAGTTCGTCACCAATGTAAGGAAGTACTCAAGGAGGTACGGGAGGTAAGTATGCGGGGAGATATTGAGGGGAGATTGATTGCCGCCGCTTTTGGAGACGATTATTTGAATGGTGAGTACAGGACATTACCGCCATGGCAGGCACCATTGAGAAACGATAACGGCAATATCGTACATTTACCCTCCGGAGGCAACAGGACATACGTCGGCAGCTGGACAACATTCCTGTTACGTAACGAGTCTTTAATCACCCAGGCTAGATCTGACGAGATCGCCCACAGACTCAACGCTCACCAATTATTTACAGGAAGAGCAGGAAACCCCAAGACCAAGCTTAACCAACGCATCAGGCAGCTTGCATTCCAACACAACATGGTAAAACATCTCACCATGATTATCAAGTCACCATGGCACGGCTACACCCAGGACAACACGCGTATCAGTGATCGTACACTAGTACTACACCCTACACTGGTAGAGTTTATGCGTATCCATGGCTTAGGATCAAGGATTATTGCGGAAGGAATTATGTTTGGTGACTCTGACAGATTTGCGACTATGAAAATTGATATGTTTGGACAGATGTCAAACATGAGTTATGTGGGACCGTCATTCATTTGTCCCGATGATGTACTAGATGAATTTGAGATTGGTAAGACCTAGAATGACAGGGGAGTGACAACGACAATGCCATTCTGATCATCCCACTTAGATATGGACACCCGTTTATTGTTATGTGAAGATACCGATTGAGATACCTATGTGAAGATACACTTGAAGAAGATCCTACGTTGAATCGCCACTTGTTAATGAGGAATGTAAACCTCTTATAGTAGGAATAATTAGTAAAGAACCAAGTGATACTGTAAAGTAAAGCCGTATATCAGTCTAGGGATATACAACGATAGCCTCTGCAGTCTATTGTCGCTGCATACTATGTCGGATAACGAACGATAATCCATTGTCGTTGACATGATGATTGACAGCCTTGGTATACAGCCCGACAATAAATCCTCATTTTGATTAAATAAAAGAACACCCACACAGGTGACATATAATATACCCTTGAGCCTTGAACAAATCCGAGCAAAGGGCCAAGGGTGGTGGAGCAGTAATTTTAAGACAGTAGATATATCCAAGGAACAGGGATTAGCACAGGTGTATTTGCAAAATAGTACAGCTCTTCTTCACTACTTTTGCCGCCGGGCCTAGGAGAGTTCTTCCACACATTGATCCTCACACATTGCAATTTCCTGGATCAATCAAAATGCTTAGCTTTCATCATAGACTATCGAACTACCAACTTACCTTGGCTTATGAATAGAGTAGTTGATCCATTATCAGGGGAAGAGTGATGATCATACTTACCAGATCCTGCTCCTGCTGGTGAGACGTGTGATACGCACAGTCGCGATGGACAGACGCCCTGACTCTCAGCACAAACATAGCCATAGAATTAGACGATCTTTGCTCATAAGATGATAACACACTTTAAGCTATAGTAGTCTCTCTCGTAGACTTCTTGCTAGGTTTGTGTGCTAGTTCTCTCTAAAGAGTTCGTAGTCCTGGAATCTGGAATACAAAATGGCGATCAACTGGTCATATCTTTTTGGTCTTGCCTCAAGATTTGCAAGGCATTTCATATGGTATTCATTGGCCATCATTGTTCCTCATCATACTATTCCTCCATCCCCTCCAATAAATTATATTACACACTACGATGACTGGAGTAGAAACAACCGCGGCCTGGAAGGCCTTAACAGCCCACTACGCAACTATGCAAAATACACAAGTTCGTGATCTCTTCGCAGCCGATCCATCTCGATTTGATAAGATGCACTTAAAGTTTGAAGATTTGTTATTAGATTATTCTAAAAATTGCGTCTCCGAGGAAACTATGAAACTATTATACCAATTAGCAGATGAATCGAATGTTATTGAAAAGGCCAATGAAATGTATTCAGGTGTGAAAATTAATAATACCGAAGGTCGTGCCGTTTTACATATCGCGTTACGTAATCAGAGTAATACACCAATTTATGTCGATGGGAAAGATGTTATGCCTGAAGTGAATGAGGTATTAGCTAAGATTAAAACATTTACAGAAAATGTACGCAACGGAGTGTGGAAAGGACATACCGGCAAGACTATTAACACGGTTGTTAATATCGGCATTGGTGGATCTGATTTAGGCCCAGTTATGGTAACTGAGGCATTAAAGCCGTATTGCAAACGTGATTTGAAAATGTTATTCTGTTCCAATGTGGATGGTACGCATGTTGCTGAGATTTTAAAACAATGTGATGCTGAGCGTACCTTGTTTTTGATTGCCTCCAAGACGTGAGTGTAGTTTGTATTGTGTTGTTGATATGTGTTTAATTTGTGCATATGATATATCATTTCATTATTATATTTCATATGACATAGATTCACCACCCAAGAGACGATGACCAACGCGGGTACAGCCAAGAAGTGGTTACTCGACTATTACAAGGGAGATGCATCATCAGTAGCCAAACACTTTGCCGCCCTATCAACTAATACCGCTGGAGTTTCCGACTTTGGTATCGATACTAATAACATGTTTGGTTTCTGGGATTGGGTAGGTGGACGATACTCATTATGGTCAGCCATTGGTACACCAATTGCATTATCATTAGGATTTGATAATTGGATGGAAATGCATGCCGGAGCACATGCCATGGATCAACATTTTATTAATGCTGATGCCAAGGATAATCTACCATTGACATTGGCATTAATTGGAATTTGGTATAACAACTTTCATGAAACAGAAAGTTTAGCAATCCTTCCGTATGATCAATATATGCATCGATTTGCTGCCTACTTTCAACAGGGTGATATGGAAAGTAACGGCAAGACTGTTCGTAAGGGAGGAGAGAAAGTCAATGTCCAAACTGGTCCAATCATTTGGTAAGTGTGGACATCTTGCTCGGTTGATTGGGAAGTGATGTATATGTTCTCTTACAGTTTGTGTCTAATATACTACTCTTCGTTTATATTAACAGGGGAGAACCGGGTACTAATGGTCAGCATGCCTTCTATCAATTGATTCATCAAGGGACAAAGATCATTCCCTGTGACTTCCTGGCACCAATCGAAACACACAACAATGTCGTGACTGATCTAGGTGCACCTGTTGATCATCATCCTATTCTTTTATCCAACTACTTTGCACAGACGGAGGCAATGGCATTTGGTAAGAATGCCGAACAGGTTCGTGCGGAGCTTAAGGGAGGTAGTATGTCAGATGAGGCTATCGAGGAGTTGGTACCACACAAAGTATTCGAAGGCAATCGTCCATCAACTAGTTTCCTCTTCCAAAAGTTAACACCTCGTATGCTTGGAATCTTAATTGCAATGTATGAGATGAAGATCTTTACTCAAGCGGCCGTGTGGGATATTAATGCCTTTGATCAATGGGGAGTTCAATTGGGTAAGGAGTTGGCAAAGAAGATTTACCCCGAGTTGTCTGGAACAGACAAGGTTACAAGCCATGACTCGTCAACAAACGGATTAATCAACTATTACAAGGCCAATAAGAAATAGAGAGATAGAGGAAGTATAGATGGTGGTAGTATCTTTGTTATGTTAGAAGAACGGATAGACGGTTAGTGTTGGTAGTAACTAAAATGATAAGTGTAGTCTCTCTGTCTCCCGTTTTAGTTTACTATATCCACTATTCATCCAGTATCTTCTTATAAAACTCACGTACTTGATCCTTTTGTTCATCAGTCTCTGGACTCGAGTAATGTACTTCTTCTTTACCCTTCATGTTACGTACTTGACAGAATGCAGTAGTATATTCTAAAGCTGATTCAGCATCTAAATCATCATATAGCAATCCGAGCACACAAGCTGTTAGTAACCCCGCTCTTCCTACACCACCACCACAATGTATGTAAACTGTTTCATTATTGCTTTTAATCCGATTGGCAATATCATGTACTGCATTTGATAAGCTATCTATTGATTTAGCAGTCTCCATGCCTACTATTCCATAGTATAGAAATGTTGGTTTATTTGATGTACTACCTTCTCCATCTTCATTAGCTGCAAATATCACATGACTGGCATAGGGAGGAAAATCTTTTGGTTGTGATTTACGTACTCCTCCATCAGTATCCAATAGTATTGATCCTTCCTCTGGCAAACATTCAGCTTGTGCACAAACAAATGTATTACATCCTGCTTTGACGATTGTTTGTACTTGGTCTTGCAAAGTTGTATCAGCCGATAGACCAAAGCCTGGACGAGCACCTTGCAGAAGTTTATTTGGTATTACCCAATGTGCTGTGTTTGTAAAGCCATTTGTCTTGCGTATGTCATCTGTATCGATTGGCAATGTAGGGAGTTTAGGAAGAGTGCTATTAGATTTTATTGTTGTTGACATGCTCTTGTGGATTGCAGTAAAATAAGATTGATTGATGATATGATGCTGATGACGATGATGAACTTTACTACGATAAGATGTTATGAACCGATGATACACAATACTACGAGCCATGAGTAATGATACTGATGAATGAGGTGATGCGGCCTGAATCTCTTCTCCCCCCCCAGAGTTAGAGTGCTAAATGCCCGATGTGAAATTTGTGTAAAGTCTTCTGGCAATCGAACGATAAATCAATCAATGACAATACATACATGTTGGAATGTATTGAATGAGGTTATGTGAAGTCTCAAATCAATCTATTGATATGAATGTTATCTTATGATTATGATTTAGCAGGGAACTCAATAGTCAATAAATCTAAAGAACCCCAGTAGTGATTGTTGGAGACTACTAGTAGCATTCTAGGAGTAGTGTCTCTTTCTCATGCTCATGCTCATGTTCAACTAAGAGGTCCGTAGTATGCTTCGGCTTTTTCTCTTGAATCACTCTTCATTTCATCTTTTCTCAATTGATGTGCCCGTAATGTACTTGCAAACTCATCTTTTGTAACAATCCCCCTCATGAAACCAACCTTAACATTCGCCAAAGATTTCTCATCTCCTGCCTTTGCTGCCATGACAAAATGCTTCATTGCTCGATGAAGATTGCCTGAATTCCATTCCGCACAACCAAGGTTATGCCTGGCATGTATATCCCCACCTATAGCTGCCAACTCATAATAATGTTTCGCTTTCTTCTTGTCTACTTCCACTCCAGTTCCATTGTTATAGGCTAGACCCAAGTTGTAATATGCCTCAGCACACCCAAGCTCGCCTGCCTTGAGATATAGTTCATGAGCTTTTGCACAATCTTGCGGTAAACCATACTTTCCACCATCATAACTTGCTGCAAGAAAACTAAAAGCCTCGGCATCACCCTTATCAATAAGTTCCTTCGTCCATTTAATATGCTCATCGTTAGAAGTTGCATTCGGTACCCGACAGAATGGACACCGTAAAAACTTTCCTTCACGTATCTGCATAGTATAAACACAACAATCACAGATAGTCTTTCCACAACATGATTGAAATTGTATTTGACGTTCATTTAGTGGAAGAGGTATCAAACAGATCGGACACTCCTCACGAGGTGGAGGCTCCTTGAATAACTTTTCATCGTGTAATTCAGCGGCATGCTTTTTACATGCCTTTTTATGTTGTTGACGATGGGCCTTTTGACATGCAGCACTACAATATTTGACCGATAAACATGCACTACATTTTTTTAGTTTGGTACTATTCTCTTCGCCCTTACCGCAGTTGGCACATGATAATATATTATCGATTGCACCGCTCATACTAATAATAACGATATTTTAATATTTACTACTCTAACTGTAACTATGACGTTGTTGTGATGATATCGAATAGGTATAGTATAGTATAATATAATATAGTATAGCGCGTGGTGAGATAATGAAAAGATAATTGATAATAAACATCATATCAACAAAAAGTATATTAATTGACGGAACAAAACCGATATCAAATATGCAGATAATATTAGAATGATTATATGATATCAATGCCTATATACAACTGAATAAGCCTACGTTTCTGCACACCTACCCTCAACAACTAAACAACTAAGTACGATAAACTCAAAAAGATAAATTACAAACGAAAAGAATGAAATTACACGTGTAGGCATATTAGAACTCATCACATCATATTGTTGCACGCTGACGGCGCCTATTATATTATTAATGAATAACATTGCCAACAATACATCAGCGGACAATAACAGAGTCGCTACCAACTACAACTCATCTAATATGTCATCATCAAGCAGCAATACCACGCGTGTATTATTACGAGTAAAACGACGTCGACCAACATCATCAAAAACAACTTCACAAAACATTGCAAACTCTTTCAACAACAATAACTCTATCAATAATTTATCGTCAGGTCCAGATCGTATCCAGCTAACATTGCCCTGTATATCATCTACTGACGATCATCATGGCGGCGGTGGTAGTAGAAATAAGAAGCGTCGTAAAATGAATGAATTAGTGCAACGATTAAATTCTTGTGTCAGTTTGCATGATAATAGCACTGACGAATTGCAGAATCTTGATAGAGAATATGCTAATCTAAAGAGCAATATGGGGCTTAGTGGTAGCAGTGGTGGTGATGATGATTTGGTACAAACTCCGGCTAGAAGAGGAGCCTCTCAAAATAATTTATCCCTCAATAAGATGCCACCGCAGGACCCTCCCTTCTCCAACAATTCAACCGACAATTCAAACACCACTAACAACGCGACAGATATGGCAGACCATAGCAATAGCGGCAGCAACATACCGGCACCACCAACTAAACCAAGACGAACCGTAACCTTCCGTAAAATTACTAACTTACAAAAACAGTTAGCATTAGATCCATGCAATCCTGACCCTCCCACAGCTTCTAGTTCACAGTTAGGTTTGACGGGTACAGAGCGTGGTAAGATATACCTACAAAGCAAAGAAATAGAACAACGAGATCATAGAGAAGAGAATGGGGATTTGGCATTGAGTCATAGTTCAGAATTAACATGGTCAGCATCGAATGAGGATGGTGAAGAGAAGAAGAGTAAATGGTTACGTATTGTTGATGTTATGCTTAAAGAAGAAGATGAGAGTGATGGTTCACATGTGAATAATGCTGGGGATGAAGATAACAGCATGTGCGGTGGAGAAGGGTTTAATAACATGGGTGGTAAAGAAGAGATACCAAAAGTTATTATTCAGGGTAGCGGACAACGTATCAGAAGAATGCGTCCTCGACCAACTGATAATGAAGAAGAAGAGGAGAAGAAGTGTGATGATCACGATGGTAGTGCTGCTAACAATAGCGGCAGTGGCGGCGAAAACAGAGATGGACAAGGAAGGCAGAAGAAACGACGCAAATTATCAGGCAAATGGGTTGTCGAACAAACAAGGAATGTATTGGAAAGTGATTTTACTATGGAAAGTGCTAACACCAGCAGTTTTACGAATCACAATTCTTCATCACTCGGTACAGGCGGATTAAACAACAACAATTCAAGCAGCTCAATGAATAACAACGCCACAAACACAAACAATTCAATGAACAATCACGGACTATCTCCCGATACAATCAAACTAATCGATTATTCATTACAATCAATACAACATCAAAATACAGGGTCAGTATCACCTCATCTCGCATTCTTACTACATGATCCAAGATTAGATGGGAAAGGTAAATTATTTATTGATTATCAACTTGGTAGTAGTGGCGATGGTATGGGTAGTAATGGAAGAGAGAGTGGAAGGGAAGATGAAACAGAAGGGAAAGGACGTACAATCCTACACATAGCAGCACTCTACGGAGACCTAACCAGTATACGTAGCCTCCTCACAACCTTTAATGCCAATCCAACAATCCAAGACTTCCAAGGTAATACACCATCCATGTTAGCACGACAAGGATTGAATAGTATGGCATATAGTATATCAAGTCCAGATTCGGTTGCTCGACGGAATTGTTATAATGTTATCGAGGCGTTGATTGAGGGTAAGGTACAATCTTGGAAGGAGAAGAACCAACAACAAAAAACTACTGGTAGTACAACCACAATGGCACCATCAGCAGTGGCAGCAACTCAACCACCAAAACAACAACTTGATGCACAAACTGTCCAACTATTAAACTACTCGCTCTCATCAATACAAAAACAAAATGGTGGTTCTATACTACATTACATTTCATTTCTGAAAAGTGATAATCGATTACAATACAATACCAATACAGAACGAGCCAAACTTATTGTGAATCATACCTATCTACCATCACATGAATTAATTCCCGAAGTTAATGTTAGGAATTCTTCACACATGGGAAAAGGACGTACGATATTACATTATGCAGCATTATATGGTGATTTTCTAGGTGTTACTACCTTATTAAATGATATGGGTGCCAATCCAACTATTAAAGATGATGATGGTAATACTCCTGCAATGTTGGGTGGATATAAGGCTGTGGTGGATGTGTTGAAGGAGGGTGAGAAGCGTTGGATTGCCAATGCAGCAGCAGCTAGTAGTAAGAAGAAGGATGATGATGATGATGGAGAGTATTATTATGAGGTGAGTTTGACGTGTTTTTGCAATTGTCCAGTATCTGCCGAGTTGCTAACTTTCTATCTACTTGGTGTACAGGTATATTGTTTAGAAGAGACTACGGGAATGGCTGACGATTCAAAAGAGGTCAGCAAACCCAAGTCTCAATTCTTACGTCCAAGCTCTGCCAATTCTGATTCAATCCCCGGGCTTGAACTATCTTCTGCCCTCTCGGAAGAGGAGGACGAGGATAACGATACGTTATCATCACGTGGAGGTAACAAACAAGACTGTGCCTTGATTGAATTACAACAAGGATTTGGATATTGGAACGAAAAGGGTGAGTTGGTATTGGAAGGTGATGGCAAGAAGAGTGGAGAAGTAGAGGATGACGATGAACGATTCGTACAAAGGTTTTACCACAATGGTGATACAATGAATGGAGATGATGACTCAATGGGAGATGAAGAGGAACATGATTCCAACGACGAGGGATATGATGGCAATGATTATCCTGACGATGATTCGGATTATATGAATGATTATAACGAAGATGGTTACGGAGCAGGTTGCTATTCAGATGATGATGACTCGGTTGATAACTGGAGGTTGGACTTTCGTAATCGATATGTTTCTAGGGAAGCATTGAATCAATTCGATAGTGGCGGAGATGGAGATTCATATTGAAAATAAGACATGGGGAAAGAAGTAAACCCGAGAGAGGGGAAGATAAAGCATGGACAATGAATTGTACCATGCTGTATGATATGAAACTATACAACAAGCTATGAGTATGAGCTATAAGTAAACTGCTATGATATCATATGTGTATGTCTACCCCTTCGAGGACAGAAAGTGTGTTTGATAATAGAGTTGAAAGTACTTGCAAGCTTGGTTGAGTCAGCTGAGAAACCTTATCTTACTTTGGATATACAACAAGGCCCCCAACATCACAACGTTATCACTAACCCCAACATCGGACCTCTAAATATTTAGGAACAACTGTGCCTCGAACACCTTTATCACCCAATTTAAATGCTAGCCAACAACGAATAGAGAGCATCCTTAGCACCCGTTCGACCAGCAGCCGGGAAGAATCCAAACGATTTGATAGCATCCTTCTCCAAAGATTCATAACGAGCCAAGACACTTCTCCACTCTCCTGGAGAGCTTGATAAGATTCTCTTCATTTCCACACATTCTGCTCGGTACATTTCAAACCACTGTAACTTCTTTTCATTTTCTGCTATAGTTTTGTCAAGGGATGCCTCGAATTCGTTTAGTTCTTCTTCTGTCATGTTTGGTCGAAAAGATGAAAGTTCCGTCCCAGAGATTGTTCAAGGTGAGTTTGGTGAGTTTGTTTAGGGATTGTGTTTTATTTAGGGATTGTCAACGAGCTCTTGGTTTAGAGATCCTGCCAAAAAATATTTTTACTCTTTTTTGTCGAGGCCATTTTTTTATCTTCTCTCCGATCCAATATCAATAGTAACAAACGCAACAATCTGATTAACATGGGTAACTGTTCAACAAAAAGCAATGCCGAGCCTTCCTCTACACCAAATGTTGTACAAGCATCTATCCCCGGAAGCAGCGATGGTGGAACAAAATCCTTGGAGAGGAAGGCTCGAGCATCAGTCGAGAGTAGTGATAGTGAAAGTAACAATGGTGAAAGTAACGATTTGGGTTTGAACATTAGTAAATCGTCAATCGGTACATCTTTTGAGGATGAACCAATCAGTTGGCCACTGGCTACCCAAAATATATTGTCACCTAGCCGTCCAATTATGAAGTTACAACAAGGTACAACTCTCAACAACTCGACTAGTATGAAGGATGAGACAATCTCAGGTGCTGTTGATGATCAAGTGAAGGTAGAGATGAAGGACAGGTCATCATCAGATGCATTTGATGATAAAGGCTTCTCTACTACTGGCACGGTTTTGTATGTAAATGAAGATGGCGTGGCCTCCTCTAATCGTCACATGATTCCACCAAGACGTCCTCAGTGTTCACCAAAGAAAACTAAGGTCGAAGAATCATCTTCTAGATTCCCATATTCACTATCACGATATGCTACAGAAGAAGATAGGAGGAGGGAGAAACAAAGCTTACAACCCAAGAGAGTTCCTCCACCGCCTCCTCCTCCACCACCACCACCACTTTCTACTCATCCCTCCGTCATACGACACAAGAGAAACAAAGAAGCTGCCTCCATTATCCAGCGTGCCTATCACGCACATGTTGATAGGTTATTCTACCTTGAGATGAACGAGACCTTAATCCCTGCTGCTGTCAAGATTCAAGCCCTTGTTCGTAGTGTACAAGCACGTGAGTCATATTACAGCTCCATCTACTCTGCCCTTCGTATTCAAGCCTTGGCACGAGGATATCTAGTACGTTCTCGAGCACTTGAGGAGAAATGCCAAGCTGCCGTGACCGTGGATATCACAAGTGACTGGGATAAACTCCGTCGTTTTGTTTCTGATGAGAATTGGCCAGCTGTTGAAAGTACATTAGAGAAATATCCTGAGGTGGTGGAGAAGGTTGATCCATCAAGTGGAGAAATGCTCTTGCACATGATATGTCGTCATCCCAACGTACCAGCTTTGATACTTGATATGGTCATTGTTCTTTATCCCAAGGCAGTACGCCACATTGATAACACTCGTGCCTTGCCTCTTCATACTGCAGCAGCTCACGACAACATGACAGCATTAGAAATCATCTACAGTGTACATAAGGATGGTGTAAACCATGTCGATGAAGAAGGTAGACAACCATTTCATGTAGCTGCTGACTCTAATTCGACCGAAGCTGTCAAGTTCCTCTATGACGAGACTACCGAGCAACACAAAGAAGAGGTTCGAGTACTTAAACAGGAACTTGCCGATGTTAACTCAAGTCTGGCCGTTATTAAAGAGTTAAGGAAGCAAGAATCAGCTGATGCCAAGAGACAGATTCAAGAACTCGAGACTAAAATACAGGCCTGGGTTGAACTCGGAATCTTGAAGGACGTGTTCTCTAATCCACCATCACAACCTCCTTAGATTAATGATCACTATTGACATACGTTTTGACTAACTTCTACTGTAACTCATTTGTTCACTAAGCTACCCGATACTACTACTACTTTACTTGATTTGAGGCATTGATACTTCTACTACTTAATTTGAGGCATTGAGACGCCACCCAAGTCGGCACCCTTGTCATATTGCCAATTACTAGTAACAGTTTTGAGTTGTGTGAAGAACTGAACACCAGACTTGCCATAAAAGTTGATATCACCACGAATACTAGCCTCGTTTCCAGTGAATGAGAAGAATGGCAGTGGTACTGGAATGGGAACATTGATACCCACTTGTCCTGCCTCAATCTCATATTGATACTTTCGTGCCGCACCGCCAGATGTTGTAAAGATGCTCGTGCCATTGCCATATGGATTCTTATTCGAGATTGTTATTGCATCATCTAATGTCGGCACTGTCAGGACTGTTAATACTGGTGCAAATATCTCTTCTGTATACGCTGGATTGGTAATATCCTCGTTTGGATTTGTATATTGTTCATGACTAAGATTGATGACTGTTGGTCCTAAAAAGTTGCCCTTTTCATATCCATCCACTACCACACCTCGGCCATCTAACATACACGTTGCTCCTTCATCTATACTTTGTTGTATAATACTTTCTGCTCGTTCTGTTGCATCTATACTAATCAAAGGACCGACATCGGTACTCTCATCAAAACCATTACCAACTTTTAACCTTGATGCCTCTTCACAAATCTCTTGCGCCCAACTTTTGCCATCCTCTAAATCACCGACCAATACCACCACCGATAATGCCATGCATCGTTGTCCTGCTGCACCAAAGGCAGCCCCAACTAATGCCTTGATTGTACTACTTCGATCTGCATCATTTAATAAAACTGTGGCGTGATTCTTAGCCCCTAGATTTGCTTGCACTCGTTTGCCGTGCTTACTACCCACATCATGTATATGCTCTCCGGCTATGTTTGATCCAACGAACGATATTGCCTTGATATCTGGATGTTTTATTATACCATTGACTGTATCTTTTGATCCGTTAACAACATTGACTACTCCTGGCGGTAGGCCTAAATCATGTAGATATTTGGTAAGAAGAAGAGCGGCAGATGGTGCCTTCTCTGTTGGTTTTAACACGTATGTATTGCCTGTTGCAATTGCCAAAGGAAATATCCATAAGGCTATCATTGCTGGGAAGTTGAATGGTGCTATGCCAGCGCATACTCCTAATGGAACTCGATATGAAACTGTATCCAATCCACTAGATAGGTTTTGCAATGAATCACCCTGTGTCAAAGAGATATAAAGTTAGTATGAATGCTCATAACATATCAAAAGCTATCAACAGATATCTAAATCTTACCAACATATCAGTACCAACACGTGTAGCAGCCTCAACTACCTCTAATCCACGCCACACATCACCCATTGCATCAGCTGTAGTTTTGCCCTGCTCGAGCGTTATCCAATAGGCAATCTCCTCACGAACTTCTGGTTTATGTAAAAAATGTGCATACTCTAACAACAATCTCTGTCGTGTTTGTACTGGTGTGTTTGACCAACTTGGATATGCAGCTTTCGCAGCTGACACTGCATTTTCCAACGCATTCTCTCCTTTTGGCAAGTAAACATAATTACTTTCAAGAACACATGAGAGTGTATCATTTGTCGATGGGTTGTAAAGTGGCGTATCTTTCACGCTATATCCTCGACCTGTATCTCGTGTGGCAGTTTCAAATGATCCATTAATGAAATTCTTAATTGTTGGTGGTTTATTGATGCCTTCAGAATAGTCTAGCCATGGCGCATCATATTTGAATTGAGAAAGTAGAGGAGTTGTTGATGTTGTAATTTGATGTATAGTTTTTGTACATATCTTGTGTCCACTTTTTGAGACCTTCGGCGCCGACGACGAAACACCACTTAGCCGTAAGATATTTCTATATTGATTCATTATGATTAATGATGTCTATATGTTATTATGCGAGGGAGAGAAGCCGCCACACAAAGAATCCTCTCACTATTATTGCACATAATCAGATCAGAATCATAGGCAAAAGATAGTTGGCATAAATCACCTCTCCCCTCATTGGGGGATTGATTACTTTTTAGCGATCAAACGATCACAGTAGTGTTTAGTTTTAGTCTCAAGTAGTGCTATGCGGCGTAATGTGTCATGCACATCTTCGACACTGCTGATCGAAGATAATCATTGCAACGCACTGATTTATTTAGCAGTATCCGGGAAACCGCGTCAAGATTGTATTTACAAACAATAAACCATAGCACAAAAATCAATATCTGGTGCTGCTCGCGAATATACTGAACATACTGCAAAATAGAGGTCGTATAATATATTTGGGATTGGTGTGTATAAAATATGAGTACGACTGATGACAATAATGACCATCAAATTGGCGGCAGCGGAGAAATAACATCGAATAAAAAAGAGTGCACATCATGTGATCAACACAATAATATGGATAACATTACAAAGGATATTAATAGTATTGCAATACTGGACGTGTCTACGTGTGCTAATTGTGGCAAAGAGGGTAATAGTAAAGATATGAACACCTGCAATAAATGCAAGACGGTATATTATTGCAACGCCGCATGCAAAAAGAAACATCGAACAAAACATAAGAAAAGTACCTTTTAGCAATGAACATATACTCTGATTAAGCATATTTCTGGTTTTGGAGAGTTAGCAAGCAAAGAAATGTCTCATCTAATATGAAGTAGATTTAAAAATGACTAGCGAATGACAATTATTATTATTATTATTATTATTATAAGAAAAAGTGTGAGAGAAGAGTGGCTGAACTACACGAAGAACAGTTATTCAAGGATGTAGAACCTGACGAGTGTCCACTCTGCTTTCAGCCCATGCCGCTTGAGACTTACTCGTCAACTTTTAAATCATGCTGTGGAAAGCTCATATGCAATGGTTGTATGTATGCAATGAAAATAAGTGAAGGCAAAGATTTGTGTCCTTTCTGTAGGACAACACCGCCAAGTTCAGACGAAGAGGAAAACAATCGAATAAAGAAGTTAATGGATAAGGGAAATGCCGAGGCTTTCAATATGGTTGCACTAGAATATGATAGTGGAGGTGCGGGCTTACCACAAGACCATCGAAAGGCTAATGAATTATATTTCAAGGCAGGAGAGCTTGGAAGTGCTAATGGATATCGTAACTTGGGTATGTCCTACAGCGATGGTGAGGGAGTGGAAGTGGATAAGAAGAAAGCACAGTATTACTATGAACTTGCGGCTATGATGGGGGATACACATGCAAGGCATAATCTTGGCTGTTATGAGTGGAATAAAGGGAATAAACATCGAGCATACAAGCACTTTATAATTGCAGCAAGGGCCGGAGATAAAGACTCCGTGCATACAGTGAAGAAAGGATTCATGAATGGCTTAGTGACAAAGGATGAATATGCAAACACTTTACGTTCATACCATGAGCGGCAACAGGAAATGAAGAGTGAAATGAGGGACAAGGCTGCCGCGGCACGAAAGCAAGAAGATTAGAGATGGTGTAATAACATAGATACAGGACTTGCCGACATCAGCTCATATCTCTATACTTTGACATGCTGCACGCATGCCCCTTAAATACGTTAGATCGACACTCAATTCCTTAGGATACCAAAAAGATACCTGAAAAATATCTTTTAAGATGCTTCTTTTGATCTAACCTCTCAACTGCTGCAGTGTTTAACTTAATACTAAATCAAATATCACGACCTATCCCTGTGTAAATAGAATACAATATAAAGAGATTTAGATCCTTTCTGTTAGTAGTACATCGGTCTGTGCTGATACCAAGTATCAATATCTTCCAACAAACACACTAAAAAGTACGATACACTCTCATATTATTTTCTCTGTTGACGTTTTCCGAACAATAAACATACGTGTATATATTGGTATTAGAAGATAATAAATATGAGTACAAGCAATGATAATAATGACCATCAACTCGGCGGTAGTGGAGAAATGATATCTAACAAAAAAGAGTGCACATCGTATTAGATTAATAGAATAGAATTATGAGTAGTAACACCGAGGATAATGATCAGCATCCTAGCGGTAGTAGAGAAATAACATCGAGTAAAAATGAGTGCACATCATGTGAGCAAAATGTTGATGCTATTACCGACGGTATCAATAAGGTTGATATCCTGAGTGATATGTCTATATGTGCTAATTGCGGTAAAGAGGGTAATAGTGATAATATGAATACATGCAACAAGTGTAAGTCAGTGAAGTATTGCAATGCGGCGTGTAAAAAGAAGCACAGAACAAAACATAAGAAAGCATGTGAAAGACGAGTTGCCGAACTACACGAAGAACAGTTATTTAAAGATCAATCACCAAGAGAAGAGTGCCCTATCTGTATGCAGCCCCTACCATTCGATGAAGATCAAGTATATTTTGAATCATGCTGTGGAAAGGTTATTTGTCTTGGTTGTATTTATGCCATGCCCATGAATAAAGGAGTAGATCTATGCCCATATTGTAGAACACCGGAAGCTAAGAATGACAAAGAAATTATCATTAGAACACAGAAACTTATGGATAAGGGAAATGCCGAGGCATTTGATATGCTTGCAGGGTATTATACCGAAGGAGATATGGGATTACCGCAAAATTATCGAAAAGCTAATGAGTTATATCTAAAGTCAGGAGAGCTTGGATTTGCCGGCGGATATTTCAACTTGGGCAATTCCTATCGAGATGGAAAGGGAGTAGCGGCTGATATGAAGAAAGCTAAACATTTCTATGAGCTTGCAGCAATGAATGGGAGTATACATGCCAGGAATAACCTTGGCTGTTGGGAGGAAACAACTGGTAACTATCATCGGGCAATGAAGCATTTGATAATTGCAGCAAGGGCTGGGTATAAATTATCTTTGGAGACAGTCAAGAAAGGGTATAAGCATGGGTTTGTGACAAAAGATGAATATGCTAGTACTTTACGTGTATCATGAGAGACAAAAAGAAATGAAGAGTGATGCAAGGGATAAAGCTGTGGCATTGCATATGTTTCGTCATGATTCTAATGACTAGAGAAGTCAGTCTCTTTAACCTATGTTGACAACTATCTGATAAAGATGTAACACTATCTCTTGAAATTGAAAGTAATATTCTTAGATTTGGGGATAGATATCTTTGGAGGATTCGTAAATCATCCTCTCTCTCCTCTCTTCCTACTCTAAAGTATATCCCTTATCCACTTTATGATTAACCAGAACGTCGTACCAACGTCAAGAAGGGGTATGGCTTGAACCTCGCCTACTCATCTACTCTTTATCTTCTGACTCTATGTAGAGAGGTGACGTGACAAGAGTAGATAGTCTTACATAGCACACAGGTTGTGAAGGAACCCGGGAATAGGGCCTCAAACGGTTGAGATAAATTTTGACGAACAATATACGCACGTATATTATAGACATTGGTATTTTAGAATATAAATATGACTAGTAGTACCACCGGTAATGATAATGATCAGCAATATTTTGGCGATAGCAGTGGAGATATGACATCGAGCAAAAAAGAGAGCACATCATGTGAGCAAAATAATAATGTCGATAATATTACCGCAGATTTCAATAATATGGCTGTACAGGATGACAAGTCTAAATGTGCTAGTTGGCTAGTTGTGGTAAGGAGGGAAACAGTGATGATATGAATACATGCAACAAATGTAAGATGGTTAAGTATTGCAATGCGGCGTGCAAAAAAAAGCATCGTAAGAAGCATAAAAAGGCATGCGAAAAACGAGTTGCTGAATTACACGATGAGAAACTATTCAAAGAGCCTCCACCCCCCGAGAAGAGTGTCCCATTTGTTTGATACCTCTTCCACTTGATGCTAGTGAAATGGCATTCAAATCATGTTGTGGGAAATTAATCTGTAAGGGATGTATTTATGCAATGGAAGAGAGTGAAGAAGGAGGAGACTTATGTGCATTTTGTAGAACACCACGAGCTAGTTCTGGCGAAGAGATCATCAAGAGATTTAAACAACTGATGGATAAAAGTAATGGTGATTCATTCAATGCACTAGATTCATTGTATAGAAGAGGGTACTGTGGTTTAGCACAAGATTATCGAAAGGCAAATGAATTATATCTCAAGGCGGGAGAACTTGGATGTGCTAACGCTTATTACAATTTGGGTGTTAACTATGAAAATGGAGATGGTGTAGAGATTGATACAAAGAAAACTCAAAATTATTGGGAGCTAGCAGCTATGAAAGGAGATATTCATGCGAGGTATAATCTTGGTTATATGGAGCATAGAGCTGGTAACCATCAACGGGCAATGAAGCACTTTATACTTGCAGCAAATGCAGGATTTAAACCATCTTTGGACATTGTCATGGCATGGTATAAGCAAGGGTTTGTTACAAAAGAAGAATATGGAAGCACATTACGTTTATACCACGAGAGACAAAAAGAAATGAAAAGTGATGCAAGAGATAAAGCTGTGGCATCAGATATGTTTAGTAGGGCCGAAGCCGCGGCATCGGGTATGTTTCGTAATGATTCGTAATGACTATAGAGAATACCGTCTCTTTAATTACCTATGTTGTTATCTCTTGAAAGCAATAGTATTCTTAGTTTTTGGGACACCTTTTTACTTGCTTGAATAAAACATAGTCTGTTATGAAAAAGACAAAGAGGATGAGGAAACTCCTCTAAGCAACTTCTAGCACTTGTTTGGCTCTTGTTTCGATAGTTAGCGAGGGGGAGAAGAATAAACCACGTCAACTATCAAAAGGTGCTACCAGGTAGTGACGTAGAGCGGAGGAAAGGGAAGAATATTTGATTGGCGGTGGTCCCGATATCATAATATGATGAGAAAAATTATGAAAATTTTTGAACACATCTATCTTTGCACAATAATTGGGGATCGATTGCTCGGCCACTAAATAACTTTCATATACCGGAATACTGTCCATACATCAGTTTTTAATGCTATTTCGATTGGTGGCAGATTTATCTCGGTAGTATAACAATTGAATACCCAGAGAGTTTGAAAGTTGGTACACCAAAAAAGTGACATTTCAAAAAAAGTTTGAGTGGTACATATTTAGTATACTATATTATAATACTTCATCATACATCATTGAATGAGAACAAGTATGAGTAGTAACGCGGAGGATAATAATAATGAGCAGCACAGTGGTGGTAGAGAAATGATATCGAGTAAAAAAGAGTGCACATCAAGTGAACACTCTAGTGTCGACAATATAGCCGAGGATTTCGATAGTGTGGCTATCCTGAATGATACATCCATATGTGCTTGTTGTGGTAAGAATGGTAATAGTAGTGATATGAACACATGCAATAAATGCAAGGAGGTGAAATATTGCAACGCAGCATGCAAAAAGAAACATCGGTCGAAACATAAGAAGATATGCGAAAGAAGAGTTGCGGAGTTACATGAAGAAGCTCTATATAAAGAACATCCACCAAATGAAGAGTGTCCAATATGTTTGATACCTCTGCCAACAGGCAGGGGAAGATCTTTCCAATCATGCTGTGGCAAAGAAATATGCATCGGTTGTATTTATGCCATGAATATGAGTGAAGGAAAAGATTTATGTGCATTCTGTCGGACGCCACCAGCTATTTCAGATGAAGAAGAAATTGTAAGAACAGAGAAGCTAATGAAGGTTGGTAATGCTGAAGCATACTATATGCTTGCCGGTTGTTATGCCCAGGGAATAAAAGGTTTGTCACGGGATATGAATAAGGCTAATGAGTTGTTACTCAAGGCAGGGGAGCTTGGTTGTGCTGTGGCGTATTTCAACCTTGGCAATTTATATCTTGTTGGAAATGGTGTGGAAGTAGATAAGAGAAAAGTTAAATATTACCACGAGCTTGCAGCTATGATGGGATTTGCAGATGCAAGGCATAATCTTGGAGTGTTGGAGGCGGAGGGGCAGGCTGGTAACTATGATCATGCATGCATTGAACGGTCGATGAAACACTTTATACTTGCAGCCAGGGCCGGGTTTGAGCCATCGTTGGGTATAGTTAAAGGAGGATTTAAGGGGGGGATGGTGACAAAAGAAGAGTTTGCAAATACTTTACGAGCTTACCACGAGAGACAAAAAGAAATGAAGAGTGAAATGAGGGATAGAGCTGCGTCATCGGGTAACTTCAGTTCGGGCTTGGGTGTGCTGTAGCGTATTACAACTTGGGCATTGCATATGACAAAGGATTGGGTCTGGAGATAGATCAAGAGAAAGCTAAGCATGTTTCACAATGTGAGCGGAAGAAAGAAATGAAGAGTGATACATGTTTCGTAATGATTTTATAGAGAAGACCGTCTCTTTCATTACCTATGTTTACAACTATAGCTGATAAAGATACACTATCTCTTGAAAGTAATATTCTTAGATTTGGGGGAGATGTCTTTTACTTTTATCTTTTTGCTGGAACAGGAGTATCATAAATCATCCTCCACTCAATCTTCTCTCCAATAAGTTCCATATCCACTTTCTGATTAAACCAAAACGTACCAACGTCAAAAGGGATATGTGCTGACCTCTATCTACTCTTTATCTCTAGTCATCTACCGACGAGAGGCCGGCGTGAGGCGGATGAAGGATACCAAAAGATACCCATAAGAATCAGGCAGGGCAACGGCTGGCGAGATAATAAATTTAGACAATGGCATTTGTTAGTAGCAATTTGTATGTGTATGACAACCTGATAATCACCAATTACCACGGATTGTTGTAGCATATTAGTGTATAGTTGATAGTCAGTCGTCGGCGGCAATCATCTCCCTACGAGTTGTCTATTGATATCATATCATTATCGACATTGATTCTTTCTTCTCCCCCTCTTGCCGAGTTGGGTTTTGTTTGCCAAGTTTTAATTGCAATACCCCAATAAAATAATATAAAAAGATGGATTCGGACTTACCAACAATAACAGAAGAAGATGGAGATAGTAGCATTAGATCTGGCTCAACTACAAAGTCAGGCGATAAAGATACCACTGCTACTGATACAAGTGGTGGATTTGATGAATTTTTAGGTGTATTAAAGGGTAGTAACAATAAAGATAATGATACTACGCCTCAATCATCAGCCTCTACCACAGACAATAATGAAGTAAATAGTAACGATTCATCCAAAAAGAAGGAAAAGAAGAAGAAAAAACGTGGCAAACGTGATAAAGATCCACACTCTTCAACAGGCGGCTACTCACCCGAAGATCATGACACAGCACAACAAATATTAATCGACCTCTGCAATGAAATGAAAGACCTCAAAAACGAAATGTCAAATTCTCAATCCGCAACTACTACTAATTTGGATTCCAACTCCAAGGTTATGAAATCACTAACTACACAAATGGAAATGATACAATCCAATATGAAACAATTAGATATAGTAATTGAATCAAAGGCAACACCTGATCAAATTGAAGAATTGGCACGTATACGTGCTGTACAAGAAATGATGAAGGTAGTTACAGATGATAAAGAACGTACTGTATCGGTATATGAACAACATGCACGACGTGGATATGAAGAAATTGAAAGATTACGTAATGATTTAAATAATGAACGTAAGGAGGTTGCTGCTTTACGAGCTGAATTGGATATTGTTAGGGGTGATCGACAACGGATGATGAGTAGTAGTGGAGGTGGATTAACCCCGGCTAATATGTATATTCATGCAGGTGATTCAGTCGGTGGTGATAGTGGTGCGGGTGGTAGTCATACTGGAAATAGTATGAAAGGGCCGGGAGCAATGTATATTAATGGTGGAGTTGGACGTAAATCATTTGGGGGGGGGGAGATTTTGATGATATGACATTGGAAACAAAGGGTTCCTATGAAACGGTGCAGTATGAAATGAAAAGCCTCAAGAAGAGAATCATACACATGAAGAAGAAATTAACAGTGGCACAACTGGAGGCTAAAGAAACCGGGACATTACGAAGTGAGGTTGAACGACTCCGAGTACAATGTGAAACAGAAAAGAAGGCATCATTAGCCAAGGATGAAACAATAAAACGATTAGAAAATGAGATAGAAGAATTAAAGAGAAATCAGGCTAATGCAGCGGCGGCATTATCATCATTTAATAAACAGTCAAGTGGAAGTAGTTCGAAATCAGGTTCGAGTGGGAAGGCTTCGAGACGATCATCGCCGCCGCAGGCACCTGCATCAAAGACTGTAATTACTACGAAGAAGACTAAATGGTGGCAAAACTTGTAGCATCCTAGTGGGGTGCATCTATGTGGATAGGAAGCAGAGTTTTGTGTTCTGTTTTGTTAAGCCGCTTGTATAGAGTAAAAGGCATGGGCATGAGCTCTGTTCTGTTGTGTATCATTAACACTTAGTGACAGTTTACACGTATTGTACATTTATTAATTTAGCTAGCTAGCATTTTACTTCTTCTCTTCACCTCGCTGTTCCTTCTCAACGAGTTCCACATACTGCTCGATCTTGTCTAATCCATCTTGCAACTCATTTTCGGATAGTTTATCCCAGTTATCTAATGCCTCGACCATACTAGCTTCCATATCTTTACTACCAATTGTTGCCTTATCTTTTGGTGTTACTTTTGTTTCTTCTGCAAATGTATCTACTACCTTCTTCGTTATATCTAAGCGATAGATATGAGATGGGAGGTTAGAAAGAAGTAATCAAACAAAGCAACAACAATTATGTAACGTACCACCAAACTCATACTCTTTTCCTATATATCCCTCGACTGCATTCGCTATAGTTCTCTTGGTAGCATCTCCGAGCTTGTAATCCTCATCGCCTAGTAAGGACTTCTTCAATCGTTTGTCAAGTTCAATTGCCAGTGAGGATGTTACTTTCCCAGCCACATCGTTCATTAGTGAAAAGTTCAATAGTTCAACTAATAGCTTTACCGGTAAGAAGCCAACAACTGGACTTAGACTAGCACCAACTATTGACATTGCCTTGAAGAGCATGAATAGATCATCCAATGTATAACTACCCGAGGCTACACGCCTTAAAATCTCCGCCGTAAGATCTCCAAAATTATACTCATCACTACCCGTCATATCATTGACCTTGTCTTTAATCTTACTATCAACTAATCGACTGAGATCTCCAAACTCATACTCATCATTACCAGTCACATCATTGATCTTATCTTTAATTGATGAATCTATCGTTCTTGATAGATCTCCAAACTCGTATGGCTTGCCCGTGATCTGATTTAACAGCACAAAGATATTTAAAGCACAAAGATAATTTAGTTAACGCAAGTAGATATACATTTGCAATTTGCAAAGCAATAAGAGACAACATACCTTCTCAACTTTATCACCAATTAGAGACTTTGTAATACTCTTGGTGAAATCACCAAAACGATCTATAGACAGAGAACAATGCATGATGCAAATTGAGAACTACATCTATGCACATATCATAATGTCAAATCAGTACTTACATCCCTTCTTATCACCACCACCCTTATCACTACCATCGTCATTACTAGCCTTTAGTACTATACAACAATACCTTCTATTGAATATCCGTTGTCTACTAGCCCATTGTATATATGGTACTGATAACGGTAGTTCAACCTTGCCATCAATAACATCTGATGGGTAATCGATTGATGATTTTTTAGTATGTTGTTCTCGATTTGACTTTGCTGTTATTTCACGATAGGTGAATCCTGATATTGTATGGGTACATAAAATGCATATAAGGAGAATTAGTAGTAGCTTGGCCATATTATATCTCTTATAAAGGGCCGTATTAGAGGGTGAACCATCTCTCTTATGGAGTCATCCATGTAAAAGATTTAGATTTTTTGGAAGGTATCTTTTGGTATCCTAACATTAGGCATGCTCGGCAGGTGCAGTTTACCCGATGCTTAGGAGAGTTCAGTAACACTGCAATGTAGTAGTAGTTACGTCTCAATGCTCACACACCTCCAAGCAACCAAGATTGTTCCTAGCAGACACATCCCCACCCATAGCTGCAAGCTCATAGTAATGAATAGCTTTCTTCTTGTCTACTTCCACTTCATCCCCATAGTAATAATGCACGCCCAAGTTGAAATATGAATTAGTGCATCCAAGATCTCCTGCCCTGAGGTATAGCTCATTTGCCTTTAGATGATCTCGTGGCAAACAATATTCCCCACTTCTATACAATGCTCCCATTGTACTGATTGCCAAGGCATTGCCCTTATCCATTAGTTTGTTCAGCCTTTTAACATGCTCTTCTCCGGAGCTTGGTGTTGGTGTCCGACAGAATGCACATAAATTATGTTTCCGTTCACTCATCTTCATTGCATAAATACAACCGAGACAGATTATCTTCCCACAACACGATTGAAAGTATGATTTATCCGGGTCAAGTGGAAGGATTTGTAAACAGATTGGGCACTCTTCGTGAGGTGGAGGCTCTTTAAATAACTGTTCTTCGTGTAGTTCAGCAACTCTTCTTTCACATGCTTTCTTATGTTTTGTTCTGTGTTTCTTTTTACATGCCGCGTTGCAATACTTTACCATCTTACATTTGTTGCAAGTGTCCATATCATCACTATTGCCCTCTTTACCACAACTAGCACATTTAGACATATTCATCAAAGCCACTCTCTCGACGCGCTCGGTAATGTTCTCCACATTACTATTTTGTTCACATGATGTGCACTCTTCTTTTTTATTCGATGTTATTTCTCCACTACCGTCGTGCTGATCATCATCATTACTATTGTCATTAGAACTCATCTAATCTTCTAATACCAGAATATGTGCGTAGATATCGTATATATGTTTATTGTTCAAACGTCAATAGAAACTATACCAACAAAACGTATGATTGAGAGTATACTTTTTAGCTTTGTTGTTTATTGGAAGGATGATATCGTATCAGCACCGACTTATGTACTACAACAGAGAGGAACTAAATCTCCTCTATTCTATTCTTTTACACAGGGATATGATAGGGCAACAATATGTACCTATTCACTGCTATTCAACACAAAAGTTATTTTGATTATGAGGTTAGATCAAAAGAAGTATCTTAGCGAATAGACTAAAATTGATTATCGATCTAACATACCTTAAAAAGAATAGAACACAGAACAACACAATAATAATAAATGACGTGATGAAGTTCTTTTGCCTAGAGTATTGCACCAATTAATTGGAAGAAAGAGGAAATCTATGGCCGCTTCGTTCTATATCTTATTGCTCATTAATAATTGATATCCGGCGGCGATATACACATCAACGCATTAAGCAAAACAAACAGCACTTGATTGACACTACTACTGACTACTTGACATCAACATAAAAACAGAACACCATGCTACTCGACGAATCATCACTACCACACGATATACTAGTCGATTCAGTACTATCTTATCTCGATTTACATTCACTAATAAAATTCTCTGGTACATCCAAATCATGTCAAAAGATAGTATACAATGATATACCCAAAGAGAAATTTAGTACAATTAATTTAAATGGCAATCAGAACATTACAGATAATCAGCTACATGCCTTTTTAGATAATATTAATGCTAATCAGAATACAAGAGAGTTATCATTAATTGGATGTACAAAGATTACTGGGTCCGGCCTCGTACCATTAAGTGGATCGAGTGTATTAGAAGATATTGATCTTCGTGTTCTTGGTTCTCTTCCTTTGCAGGGTGATTCGGCATGTCTACTCGGCTCAACCGGATTAGATGAAGAGTGTGTAGGAGCGATATTGAATTCCATGTTACCAAATAAAGGTTGGTGGAATGATGAAGGTTTAGAGCAATGCAGTAATGTTGTTAGAGAGCCATGCGGTTGTAATACTCCAGTGAAACAACCTCAAAGGAGAATTGCATTACGACGAGTATCGATTAGACCATGTGCAATTACTCTCGGAGCAGCGGTACCGATTGGACGAGGCACATATGCACCTAATCTTCAACAGTTCTTTCGTCATCACAAGTTCTTAACTGATAGAGAACCTTGGACGATGAATCCAAACTCATGTTATGTTTGCTTTGTACATGCATGTGATGAGAATGAGAGTATATCTTGTGAGCAGTGCAATAGACACTTTTGTAATGCCTGTGCCATGCCACCCTCTTGTTCAGAGTGTACAAAACCAAGGTGTCAATGGTGTACCAATGTTGTTAGTTGTGGAGGATGCAACAAACAAAGCTGTGCTAGCCACGGATACGAAAGTTGTGGCGGATGTGATAAGGTATACTGTGTTGACTGTCATGATGAGTTGGAAAACTGTCTCGTCTGTAATGAATACTACTGTTCTGAAACATGTCATCAAGGTGCTCATCGTTAAGAGTATAGTAAGGTGAGGTATATCCTGTCAGATCCTGTCTTTGCATTGTAAATTAAACTAATGTATCAAGTACGTATCATAATATCTTATTAGGTTCAACACAACACACATCGAATGAAGTATAGACATATCCATTTAGTAGTCGTAGGCATGAGAATAGCACATATATGCCCCAGATTTCAGCTGCCGCCGCCATCTGCATGTCTGAGATGTCAGGGGCATGACACCAAAGATATGAAAAGATATGGTATCTTATGCATTTTTTTGCATACTTGCATTTTGCTCTCCTCCGAGAGCAAGTCGATATAACTTCTCTTATCATGGCTGAAGATAGCATTAGTAGCGACGATGATGCATCCGAAATGGGAGCTGAATGGTGGGGTGCAAGGCTATCGAAGTCTATCGCTTCCATTTTTGCTCATTCTAACTCTACTTCTGCAAATTCTACTTCTACAACTACAACAACGATGATGATGGATATTCAACCTCCTCCTCCTCCTCCTCCACCACCAATCATTGATGTACAACCTGTGCCTGTGCCTACCAACATTTCTACTACAAATACCACCACTAACAACGAATGGTTGCACTTTTGTATCATGGCGCTTCTAGAGGGCAAACACGGTAAGATGAACATATCTAGTGCATATCTTATGCAAATCTTTTGCACATCTTATGCATTCGAACCCCAGCTCATGCATATCTATCTCTTAACTTACTTCATATACCTATCTCTTTTGTTATACAAGGAACTAAATGTTTCAGAGTTCCGTACAACACCGTTCTTGATACCTATGCAAGTCTTGTTGATGCAATTCTACAGAAGTATCTACCTTACGATGCAAAGCCGTATGCTGCTGATGACTATTTAATCAAGGTCAAAGATGTCCGAGATGCATCTTTTCCCATTGATATTGGAAGTACTGAAGATCTTGATATGGCTATCAATTCTCCATTTGCTAAGGAGCAGGAATTGAAGATTCGTGCTACTATTCATCTCAAGTCTGATCCTCCCGTGCCTGATGCTGATGTTGCTCCTCCCGCCCAAGCTGGCGGTCTAGATGTCATTGATATGAGTAGTACAGTATCACCTCTCTCTTCTTCAGGTGAGAAGGCAAATATAGTAACTCCTACAAAGAAGACGAAGACACCTCCAAAGAAGAAGCGAACTAAGGCTAAAGCTTCTACCTCTCGTGGAAGCAAGCAGCCAGTCCGTGCTCGTATCATTCGATCTATTAAAGAGCTTACTGCTCTTGGGAATCCGAGCCCTCCTCGTAAGCAGGTTGCTTTGCTAGCTGAGTATACTTGTACTAAAAGCAAAGGATTTGCAAATGCACTATGTGAGCTCAAGGGAGAAGGCTTAATCAGATATCCTGACAGCAAAACGGTAGCATTGACGGATATCGGTCTTCAATCTCTCGAAGCACAAGGTGTTGTGCCTCCTGCAAACAACGCTGAAGTGCATGCTCGTATCAAAGCCCTTCTCAAACCAAAACAGTGTGAAATCTTTGATTTATTGGCTGTTGGTGGGCAAGCATACATGTATCCTCGAGATGAAATCGGTATTGCTGTTGGCTACAATTGTCCTAAATCTAAGGGATGGACAAACTCACTCTCAAAGATGAGTTCCATTGGTATCATCCAGTACCCCAAGGACCCTAATAACCCCAAGAAGAAGTTGCTTCAGTTGACTGAGATGTGCTTCCCTTTCTTGAATCAGCAAGCAAATGTCCAGTCAGTAGCTGCCGATAATCATATCAGTTCTTCAATAACTGAAGTTGACGATGAAGCTCTCTACAATGCTCCTACACCTCCCCTGAACTTGTTTGACAACTCTGCTTTTAATGAGGACCGAGTAAATGTTTGAGCATCTTAATATGTTGTAGAACTATCTAGTATTGAGTGTAAAATAGAATGTCAATTGCTATCTCTATTCTGTTATCATGAAAGTTTCAACTCTCTCTATCCCGACTTTGATGATACTCTGCTCCTTTCCCTACAGCTCTATTATGACTGCACATCTCACTGACGATGGAATGAAGTTTGATATCATTCTTTTGTCTAGCTGTGAGAATGCACATAGAAGCAAGAGGTAGCAGCTGCCGCATCTGTCATGAGTCATGTCTTAGTGTCAGGGTGTCAAAAGATCCAAAGATGCGGTATCTTTTTGCTTAGTGAGCATTGCGATAGTAAATCTTTGCAACGATGCAAAGCAAGTGATATATCACAGATTCTCCTTCTAAGCATACCATGGATGAAGATATTAGTACAAAAGATGGTGCCATCAACGATGGAGTTGGTTGGGGTATGATGACGCTGAAATCTTTTGTACCTTTTGCATGTTATTTTTCTCAATCAATGAAGACAAAGGATACTTCTCCAACAAAGATCGTAGATGTACAACCACCTGTGCCTGTGCCTGTAGCAATCAATCCTCTTCCCAATACTACCACCAACAACGAATGGTTGCACTTTTGCATCATGGTACTTCTAGAGGGCAAACATGGTAAGATACAGTATAGTAGATGTGCATCTTTGTGTGCATATTTTATGCACACATATCTTATGCCTATCTCTATCTCTCTCAACCTATCTTCACTCATGATAGGCACCAAACGTCTTAGAATTCCATACAATACCGTGTTAGATACTTATGCAAGTCTTGTTGATGCAATTCTACAGAAGTATCTACCTGATGATGCAAAGCCCTTCTCAGTTGATGACTATTTGATCAAGCTCAAAGATATCCGAGATGTATCTTGTCCGGTCGATATTGAAAGTACAGAAGATCTTGATATGGCTATTAATTCTCCATTTGCCAAGGAGAAGGAGTTGAAGATTCGTGCTACTATTCATCTCAAGTCCGATCCTCTCATGCCTGCTGCTGCTCGAGTTACTAGTCGTCCTCCTGCTGTTGTTGATCTAAGCAGTAGTGATAGTAATGCCTCTTCTTCTGGTGAGAAGAGAAAGCTAGCTGCTCCTGTTACACCCACAAAGGGACCTCCTACAAAGAAGAGGCGGACAAGTAAATGCAAAGGAAGTAATGTACCTGTCCGTACTAGTATCATTCGATCATTAGCTGAACTTCGTGCAATCGGCAAATCTGATCCTCTTCGTACTATGGTTGGCCTTCTTTCTGGATACTCTAACGTCGGAAGTGCATCGTTTGCAAAAACATTAAGTGCACTGAAGACTGAAGGTGTCATCACCTATCCAACTAGGGACACAGTTGCTTTGACTAGCTTGGGTCTTCAAGCTCCTGAAGCACAAGGCATCATGCCCCCCTCGAGTAATACTGAAGTTCATTATCGTATCAAGGCACTTCTTACACAAAAGCAGTGTGAGATCTTTGATCTGCTAGCAGCTGATGACCGGGCTCATTTGTATGTTGAAGTTGCTGCTGCCGTGGGTTATAACAATGTTGGATCAAGCGGTTGGAATAACTCACATAAAAAGATGAGCTCGCTCGGCATCATTCAATACCCCACGAACCCTGCCGATCCGAAGAAGAAGTTGATTCAGCTAACTGATATGTGTTTCCCATTCTCAAAACAACAAGCTGTGCAATCTGTAGAAGGAGAGTTTGCTGATGCACTGCAGCAGAGAATGGAGCAAAAGCTACACGAAAGGCTTAATAAAAAGAATACTGCCGCAACAGAACGAGCCACGGTCTAGATGATCTTGGTAACTAGTGACTATTTAACTGTATAATATAAATTGTTGAAATCATTTACTCTTCTTTATAGAACTGAGTTATTTGATTTGATTATATCTTCTGATCTTGTATCACCCTTTGCTAAATGTTTGTTGTTTGTATCAGATCTAGTATCCTCATTACTTTCTGCTCACACTTATATTATACATAAAGTTTACTCGGCAGGATCACCACGCTTCTCCCCATTCCAATGATAGAATCCCTTGCCAGTCTTTCTACCTAAATCTCCAGCGTCTACCATCTTCTTTAGACTAGCTGGTACTGTAAATGCGCCTTCATTTGGAAAATCTTTCTCCCAACCTTCCACGATATATAAACAAGTATCCAATCCAATATAATCTGCCAAATGCAATGGTCCCATTCTATAAACAAAGTTGGATGACATAAAAAGTGGGTTAGAATTGATATCCAGAATGAAATGATGACATATCATATGCACACAAAAACGAACATATCATATGCATAAAAAAAAAAAAAACAAAAAACAACTA
>Ga0214480_100104_pt1 | contig 35411 bp, 27 predicted proteins | sample M1_20Mar14CPVII9_3_FD_165042 | JGI IMG/M metagenome (GOLD analysis project Ga0214480, IMG submission 165042) | Marine eukaryotic communities from Monterey Bay, California, United States - M1_20Mar14CPVII9sort6BwellE17 | ecosystem: Environmental > Aquatic > Marine > Unclassified | place: USA... | reverse complement strand
TGTTTGGCCATCAAGTGGTGGTATGCTATCCTTCTGTTGCTTAGATATTGATGTTTTGCCATTGTATATGTATATTAAAGGGCAATGGACACTATCAGCACCATTGTAGGGCCCTCCATCACACTTTTGTGTCCACTTGTTGGCAGTTCTCTTGCCTCAGATTGGGTCCGATTTTCGAAATCGAACCAGCTCTTTGATTATGTTTGGCCATCAAGTGGTGGTATTCTATCCTTCTGTTGCTTAGATATTGATGTTTTGCCATTGTATATGTATATTAAAGGCCAATGGACACTATCAGCACCATTGTAGGGCCCTCCATCACACTTTTGTGGCCACTTGTTGGCGGTTCTCTTGCCTCAGATTGGGTACTCCGATTTTCGAAATCGAACCAGCTGTCCGACAATGTATCACCAACACGCAGAGGTATACAACCACCCTCCTTCTTAGATATTGGTAATTCCTTCATGTATATGTATATGAAAGGCCAATGGACACTATCAAATGGTATATATATATATGAATCAAGGAACATTTTGCATCCACTTGATGTGCCCCCAGAAAATCTTGATCTCTGTCTCTACTGTCCTGGGCTCATCCTAGTACCTGCCAAATATTAGGCCATCAAGTGGATGCAGACAAGGTTGTAGAATATTGATTGATTGATATTGTATGAGTATTTAACAAGGCAATTGTCACCTCTAGCTCAATTATAAGTCCACCCATTGTGTACTCTTACAAAGCCCACACATTTTTGGTTTCTTGTTGGCATTTCCCGCCACTTTTTAGCTGGTGTTTATGGCTATCAAGTGGTTTATACCACATTTAGGTTGTATAATATTGATTGATTGACATTGTATAAGTATACAACAAGGCAATGGACAACCCCAGCATGTTTATGAAGCATGCCTGCGTTGGCAGGTGCAGTTTACCTGGTGTTGACTGTAAATCATGCCTTTGTATATTGTGTGTGGTGTTTTTGACATAGTCCTTTTTTCCGTGCAAAACTATTGCAACCAGGATATCTGCAACAGGATTTATACTTCTTTGCGCCATGACGCACACAATACTTTGTACCTCCTCTTCTTAAGGATGTACATCCTTCAAAAATACATGGTTTCTTTCTTTTGTATACACGTTTCTTTTTGATTGAGTTTATTGTACTGATGATTAATGTATCGTTATTTTTATTATCCAGCCATTTGTTTTTATCATTATCACTGCAAATATTACTATTGTTGGTGTTTTGTTGCAATTCTATGGCCTCACATAGCAAGCAGAGATTGTTGTTATACAATTCTGATGCTGCCAAACCCTCATTTACATTATTCCTCATCATCATTTGAATATATGCCAAGCTGTCCATTGTTGATCGAATAGCCCTATCTGTAATTAGGGGCTTTTGTCAAAATTTTATCCTGATCTTGTTCTGATCTTACCATAAGCCCTATTTTCATTTCTCGCCTTAGTCTTATACCAGCCTAATTTGGTCTTGCCTTGGTCCTATAGCCCTACTCAAAAGCCCTATATTTGAGCGGCAGTTGGTGGCCATGGGAATAAAGTAACAGACCTGTTAGACCATACCAGCTCTTGGCAAGCTAAGAGGTGCCTCATCCTCTGTAGTTAAATTTAAAATTTTGGTGTTTTACTATTTTGGCGATAAACTGTAATTTTTATTCTTAATCGGCCACACACGGATGGAACACAGCAAAAAGTGTCTGGAGTTACCTAGGCTAGGTAAACTGAGTCCATCCAGTACTTTTTGCTTTTATTTTGGGGGGCGCCCCCTTTAATTAGCATGAAGTCAATGAAATTAGATTTATTCATTAATTTTAGTGTGCACCATCTTGACCTCATTATAAAGTATTTGTTGTCATAGTAATCTATATATTATATATTACGGCGCATACGAGTGTAATTGTTTGATATTGATATAAGGTAATTCGATAATGTCAACCCCTCTTACCTCAGCGGGTGATAACACTGCCAAAAGAGAATTTATTATAAATTCCAAAGGTGAGGATGGTTATGTTGAGGTTACTTCGTCTCACACACTATGCGATGTACGACGTTTAATATTGGAGGATTTTGATGTTGAACAACTTCCCAATATTGATGCTGGAAGCGTCGATAAGAAAGAAAGCAGTAGTAGTGGAGATAAAGAAGAAGGTACAAGTGATTTAATTCCCGACTTTGCTTTTAAAGTTAATGGTATTAGAATATCAACTAAACAGGAAAGTAGGAAGAATGCATTTGATTTATTAAATAATAATGTTAAAGTTGAATTGGTTGCAATGAAGAATAATAAACGTGATATTGAAGAGAATGTTAATGGTGAAGTTAGTGTTAAGCGTACGAAATTAGATGACGGTGCAGGTGGCGGTGCAGTTACACCCTGGGAGACAGAAGCAAGAAAGAAGGGCAATGAGAAACCATCTGATAATAATAATAATAATAATAATATGGATATGGATGATAGTAGTACAATCGCCACGGGCGATAGTATCAGTATGAATGGTCCTTTGCAATTAGAAGGAAAGTTTGACACTTTAGAGAAGAAGGATAATAAGAAGGACGGAGAGGCACTAAATGACGATACAGCGGAACCATTATTAAAGAATGTGGATGAAAAGAATGCGAAGGACGGAGAGTTATTAAATGCCAACGGTGAGGAAGTGGTTAAGAAGGGAGAATTAAAGAAAGATGAGTCTTCTATGGATTTAGATTTGGAGGGTGGAGGTGAATTGGCAACAGTAAGTAAAGACAGTGATGTAGTGGATGGTATAGGTATAGATGGCAAGAAAAACAAAAAGCCCGACAGTTCAGAAGACAGTGATATGGTGGATGGCTTGGTTGAGATTGGCAAAAAGCCCGACAGTTTGGATGAACTTAACAGTTTGGACATTATCAACGAAGATATTCTTGAAGTCCAAGACGAGCCACCCGCCAATGATCCACACAAGGAATCTGATGAAGCTAAGGAAAAGAGTAAACACGTGTTGTCCTCACTTGGTACTATACTCAAAGACAATCCCGACTTCTGTTCCGAGAATCGTAGGAAAGAATGGCTGGAAGAAGTGAATAATTTATTGGAAAAGAGTACGCCTCAAACTGTATTTGGTGTTCTCGGAAATACTGGTGTTGGAAAATCATCGTTATTAAATGGATTGCTAGACGAGGCAGCAGTCCTACCAACGTCTGGAAGTCGAGGGTGTACTGCCGCTGTCGTAGAGTTGGTGTTTAACTCTGATTTGGTTCCCGAGGAGACAAGTAAAAATGGTGCAGCTGATGATGAAGTATTAACAGAAGCAACACTCACAGCGGATACGCCACCGCAGCAGCAAACACATGTATACCGAGGTGAGGTAGAATTCATCACACTTGAAGATTGGAGAAAGGAACTCAAGACATTAGTGGATGAGGTATCAACACAAGAGAAGACAATCTATGCCTTAGTACCAGAAGAGAGCGCGGCTCCGGATGCAGCCGCGGCATGGCAGAAGATTGAACAAGTTTATGGAAAAGGTAGTATGTCTCAGTTCCACAAAGCATCGACTCAAATTGTATTCAACCGCCTTGCTCATGACATTCGAGTTCAGAATTTACTTACTTCTACAGTTGATGGACAAGCATATAACTCAGTTGTCATCGAGGTAGGCGAGGTTGTTCCAGGATCGGACGAGGCTAAAGAGTTGTTAAAAGCACAAATGAATTCACGGTCTAAGTCAAAGAAAAAGAAATGGGCACAAGAGTTTAGAAAGCGTATAAACACCTATGTCTATCGAGCTGGGAATGGAGATCAGCCACAAACTTGGCCACTAATTCGAAAAGTGCAGCTCTTGGGACCCTGGAGTGTACTCTCTTCAGGAGCCGTTCTTGTAGACTTGCCGGGTGTCAGAGATGCGAATGCAGCAAGGGCCAAGGTTGCAGAATCATATCTCCAGAATTGTAATCAGATTGCCATTGTCGCTCCCATTAAGCGAGCTGTTGATGACGGTACGGCGAAGGAACTTCTTGGTGAACAATTCAAGAGGCGACTGTTAATGGATGGTAATTATGGAAACGTGTTCTTCATCTGTACTCAAACAGATGATATTGAAGCCACCGAGACTATGCGCGACCATGCTGATGTAGCACAAAGTGTCGAAGGTCGATGGGAGAGAATGATAGAATTGGCAGAGAGTATCTCAGACTACGAGAAACAACTCAGTCCACTATTGTCAGCTGAAGAGGAGCTTGAAGAGCAAGTTGATGACGCAAAACAGCAATTAAAAGAATCATTAGCTGATTTAAAGGAGGCTCAAGAAGACGGTAATGACTCTGAAGTTGAAGATGACGACCTCATCGATAACTTGAAAGCTGTTATTGATGACAATAAGGCTGCCTTTGAGGAAGCAAAACAGGCTCTCTCTTCGTGGCAGTCAAATAACACTCCCACTATTGATACCATCCAAAGCAAATGCACTCGTTTGCAAAAGAAGCTCAAGGCGGTAAGTAGAGAGACTTCTCTGTTGTTGTGTTTATTCAAAATGTATGAGAACTTACAGGTTTTTCTATTATAAACAGATGTGTGCCATCGTGCGGAATGAGTATAGCACTTCTTGCTTACAGAATGACTTTCGATCCGGTTTGAAAGAGTTGTATCGCAAGGATGATGACGACGACGACGGTACTCAGGCTGATAAGGAACTACCTGATTTTGAAGATATGAGTGTGTTCTGCATTTCTGCAAATGACTATTTGAAAGTGATGAAGATCAAAACCTCGAGAGACGGTCCAACCTCTTGCTTTTCTAATCCCAAGGATACACAGATTCCACAACTACGTTCTTTTGTACATGAAACTACCGCACGATTCTGCAAATCATCTGTGAAAGCTTTCGTCGAAAATACAAATGACTTATTGGATCAAATGAAACTAGTCGCAGGAGATGTGGAAGATGCCCCAGGACGAGGTGGTGCCAAGCTTAAGAAGCTATTTGAGCGTACCATGAATGACATGACAGCTCAGGTCAACCCAATTGCCAAGGATTTCAAGAAGGTTATTGACAATAAGATTCAAAGGTCATTAGTTACTAGTCTGTCTACTGGTGCTCGCAAGGGAAGTCAAGTTGCCATGTCAACAGTGAACTCATGGGGTTCTAAGAGTAGGAGGAGCAAGGCCGAACGTCGTCCTGATAAGAACGGCTTGTACTGGAGTACATACAATGCTGTTGCCCGTAGAGAGGGAGTATACACTTCCGCTTCAGCAGGAGCAATAGATCTCAACCAAGAATTATGTGATCCAAGTAAGTTCAAGTGTCTTATGCGTTCATCTAACTTTCCTTCTCATTATCAACGCTTACTAAACTACTATCCTTTTGCAGTGGAGAAGGAGTTTTCGACAGAGTGGCAGTCGGTATTGGATTCGACTATAAAGAAGCTACTCACAGACGCAGAAAAAACAATTACCCAACTATCTACATCTACTGCACAATCATTTGCAGTGACTCTACGAAGCAATAGTGTAGATGCAGCTCGAATTCAGCAAATGCTCAATACTGCCAACCGTTCTGGTATATCTGCTGTCAAGGCATCCTTCACTGCAATGTCAGCTCTTGCTGTTAATGCTCAGAGAGATTTGTCTCGTGAACTCTTGCCTGCAGTAAAGGCAAAGATGAAATCTTCGTATCACGCAACAACCAATGTACCAAGGGGCGGTGGGACTTTTGACAGGTATGTTTGTTTGTATAACAGCCGAATAAGTCTATGTATTAGAGTGCTTACAACTCACACACCATATACTCTTATATTCATACCGCAGGATGAAGGGCGCCATGGCAACTCATTCCAACCAAGCCGTGCAGTCTATGTTTGATGATGCCATGAGAAATTTGCTGACAGGTATTGAGGCTCTGATCAAGAGTCTCAAGTTGAGTATCGAACGAACAGCTGAGGTTATTACTAAAACTATGAGTACTGTATTCTCAATCTGTTGGGATGATAATCAGGCCGAGGCAATGATTGATCCTGAGATGAAGAAGAGAATGAGAGAGTGCCGTGACAAGCTTCTGCCCTCTTTGAATGCGTTAGTAGATATTCAAGGTAAGGCATGTGAAATGTTGGGTATTGAACGAGAAGAGTTGGAGCTTGAGCTCATGGAAGTGGAATCATTTGAACAGACAATGGCCAGAAAGAAGAAGGAAGCAATTGATCGAGGAGATATGTTTGATTTGTGTGATAGTGATACCGAGTTAGATATCCAGCCCAAGATCAAAGTGAAGGGGGAGAAAAAGTCTTCCTCCTATGCCGCTGCAGCCACTGGCGGTAGTCAGGATTCAGATGTTATTGATCTCTGTGATTCAGATGAGGACGATGACGACTATGGTAAAAAACCTGCTGCTAAACCGACATACTCGAACCAACCTGTACGAGGTGGTGTCAAGGCAGAAGGTCCCAGTACAAAAGCAAAGGGTGCTTTGGAGGCTGTTATCCAATCAGCAGATAATAATGGAAAGGTCAACGAAAGTTTGTTTAAGCAAGCCTTGCGTGAAGGATATTCGAGTGTCTTTATCAATGGAAAGATTGCCGATTACTTGAAATCGAAAGGTAGATCTTACCAGCCTACCGCTGCAGCAGCATCAAGTGTAGCAATGGATGATAATAGTAGTACAAGCAGTGGTTTGCCGGGGGATAGTCCAAATGGATCAGGTACTATTGCCAAGGCCACAGCAGATTATTGGAAATCATTAGATTCTAAGTAAGGGATGAATATGCAGACTGTGTTGTAAAGTTTTTGTGCAGACCAGACCGAGAACTTTTTACCAATTCAGTTTGGCTGTCCTGAAAGTTGTTTGTAAATGAAGTAAGACAATGTTTAGATATAATAATAGAAATATGTACCTGTACAATAATTGTATCTCTACTCAGTGCCTTCTCCGTTCATCATACTATCATATGACCCATAAACAACACATATTTAGAATATTTCATCCATTCACAACTCATATGTCCCATATGAATATACAAATACTTATAATATTTCACCCATACATAACAAAAAATGGAACATTCTACCACCTTGCTCTTTCTCGTGAATGTCACAATTATGTCATCCTTTCGTTTCTCGACATTCAAAAGATGAGATTTGAAAATAAGCATACTTATCATCTCGCGCGCTCTTTATGTTACTAATCTACAATACTAGGTACTCTCTATCAGCCGCGCCTTTACTATTACTTGCATAATATATACTCGATAAATCTCCGGTGCACATAAAGTAATATCTAGAAATTCCAAGCGTGTGAGATAGTATCAAAGAACAACTCAAATCATTGCAAGAAGTATAGTGCACCATCTTATGTCAAACAACCCCCCCACATCTACCTCTAATATCATGCCTTGTGCTAGCCACTCAATAATGAAAATAAATGATAACAATTGCAGTAAAAACAATACAACCAGAAGACATAAACTGCACAATAGTTCAATCAAACAAAAAATGATATCACCACTGTTATTATTATCACTCCAACTACTATCACTTGTCACCTTAACCAATGCCCAAAGTACTACAACAAATCCAAAGGAATGTTCCTGCTCGCCACAAACATTTGTATTCCGATTGGCATTATCAGCGTCATGTCCGGCATTACCCCCGCCTTTCCCACCCAATGATACATTTGGTGCTGGTGTGAAGGATTATACATGTTCTATCGGTTTAGAGCCAATCCCTAGTGGTGCCAGTCAGGAGGTAACTAGTGAGGATGGTGTACCCTTGGTCGATGGAGGAGATAATGACGATGGTGATAGTGCAACAAGAAGAAAGAGGAAATTAGAAAAGTTAGGTAGATTGAGTGATTACTTTTCTGAAGAAGAAATTGCCTCTGCAACACAAGAACAAAGAGCTGAGGTTATAGCCGCTACCAAGAATGGAAAAGTTACCGCCGATATGAAATCATTATTTCCTGAATACTTTGACAATATTGATTCAATTACTGATGAGATATTTTCATTGTACCAATTAGAGGAGGTACCAATTGATGAATTGGAATGGTCATCGTCTAGTTTCTCAAGTTCAGGCGCCGTTATTCCCGATCCAGCACAATCGAGTGTTGACGTCGTGCCGGTATCAATCTACTCTATCCAGTTCTTAGAAGTTGATTCCAAGTTCAATGTTATTAATCAAGATTCGTCATATGTTCGGGGTATTGACTTTGAGAATGGTGCCGTGTTTAATTATACAAGTATTTTAGCAAAACCATTGGCACAGACGATGGGTGTTGTGCCCGGGGGAATGAATATGGTACTAAGAGGAGTTACCGCCGCTGGTGAACCTGTTCGGAATGTTTTTACTATTACATATACGAATGATTGTGGTATTCAAACGTTTGAGGAGGGTGATGCCATTGGTTGGGTTGTCTTTGTAAGTTATATGTCATTTCTATTGTTGAGATCATCTAATCACGAGATATCTTCTAACCAACTTCAATATATCATATTCAAACTTTATAGGAGAACTTTGTACCGGCCACTGTGGAAATGTGTGGAAGGAAAGCGACACCACCGCCAACACCTGGTAAACCTAACACACCAAGACCCTCTCCTCCCAGTTATGACGGGGGCGGAGGAGGATATTGGAGTGGCAGTAGCAAAGGTAGTAAGACAAAGTCTGGCAAGGGTTCGAAGTCATCCAAGTCGTCCAAGGGTGGCAAAGTTAGTAAGTCATACTTTAAGAGCACTGAGGATGGATCGTCTTGGATGGGTCCTCGGAGTAGTCCTGATTATCGGACACAAAGCGAGCCAGTCCGTCGTCGTCGAGGCCGTCGAGGTCTTAATCTTGCCCCTCGTACTGAAAAATATGATTTTGCAAATGACGAGGATAACAAATTGGAGAGACGGAGTCTAGGGAGATAAACATTGTGAGGTGTAGTATGTTTTGGACGAGTGTGACTTCTGAAGTGTGAATCACAAGTCACTATCCAGCTCGTCAAAAGGCATTAACACCTTCATAGAATTCAAGGCCCATGTTGAACAGAAAAGTCTATGAAATGAGTCTCAGTTTTGTAGCTAATAGGAACTTCGAGCCAAACAGTGAAGGCTTGGGGATTTGTGTATTGTTTTAGTGTTGTTATGATCTACGGTTGCAATAGAAGCTATGTAGTGAATCTATAATCATATTAAAGCCAAAGATTGTACTGAATTGAATGTATATATTGTTCATACTTATGTATGTGGCTATGCCAATTACCACAGGGCACACAAGTACAGTACATACACTGTTGGTATGTAGAGATTAGTTGAGCCTTTCTTGCGACAGTCTCATTTTGCAGACACCTAGACTCTCATAGTTATTGAGGAGCCACATCATGAGGATGAGGATGAATATAGCCTCTTTGATCGCCATATACTAAGTTGGTGACAATATAGCGAGATGAGAATAAAGGGTAATTGTCAAGAGGAGGGAATGTGCGGCAGTACTGGGGCGGCGACAGCAGTTAAAAGGCGGCATAGACATAGATTGAACAACTCATTTTCTACAAAAAATTATGGTGATCGTATCAAAATAAGGTATACATTGATGAATCTACCACAATATAGACTTGGTATAATATTACAAGCTGCTATACTATTAATTGCAATTACAAACATATCAGTAGTTGTTGTTGCTGCACAGGAGGAGATATCAACGACATCTTCTCCTACAACAAAGATTACAACTAATAATGAAGCTACTAATCAATCGATATCACCAATATCACCATCCAGTAGAACATTGGCTCCATTTCTACCAGTGACAAATGCACCAATAGTTAGCGAAGCTCCAATGACTGCAAGTCCTACAATATCTCCATCATTGCCTCCAGCTCCATTGGTAAGCTTTATTGATTGGTTTCTATAATTTATATTATGACACATGATATGCACAAAATTGTAAATTTCAATCTCTCTACTCTTTTATTCAATCTAACAATATCCTCTATCCCCTCTATGATACAATAAAAAAGGTTCCAACAACATCACCTACAGAAGAACCAAGTTATAGTCCATCAATATCACATCGTCCATCCTATTCGCCATCATACAGTCCAACAAATTTTCCAACAGCAACACAACAACCTACTGACTTTCCATCAGTCTCGGGAGCACCATCTTTCCCACCCAGTACATCAACACCAACAGTATCACCCACACCAATACCAACCTATTCACCAGTTCCAGCACCATCGGGAGCACCATCTTACGTCAATGAAACATCAGTTATACGAAATTGTGAACAAATATTAGAAGTAGAAGCACCAGAAGTATTTACAGATGTACAAACTGGTATATATCAATTATTAATGGAAAGTTATACTGCCAACTTTGGGTATGAAATAACTGCACCACAGATTGTTACTACTAGTTTAGTACTTGATCAAGATTTAGCTGGTGGTAGAAGGAGAAAGAAGAATAATAATAATAAGAAGGAGCCAGTTAGAAGAAGAAGGACTTTGAGAAAATTATTCAATAAACAACAAGAAGAAGATGATCGTAATCTTCAGACAACAATTACAAAGAATTTACTAGTCATTACATTTACAATGGAATATACAAGTCGATATGGATATGATGTGGAAGATTATCCAAGTCAATTCCAGAATTATATTAATAGTAACCTGGAACAGGTAACAGATGATATGGCACAGCGGTTTTTACCAGTTCTTGAAGCTCAGAATGTTATTGTGTACAAACCAAAGGAACCGACTGAACCACCCACGACTTTCGGAGAACCAAGTTCGGCACCTACATTGTTATTCGCTCCTAGTGAATCTCCATCACAGGTTCCATCGGCACCACAACCACCTACACCGCCACCAGCTCCACCGAGTGGTAGTGGAGATCAGACTAATTTCATAGTTGGACTAGCAGCTGGATTAGGTGGAGCGGCATTAATTATATGTTTCCTAATATGGAATATGAGGAGGAAGAATCTTAAGAAGGAGGAGGATCGCCGTGCAGCTCGGAATGAGGAATCGTTACGTCAACAGGCTATAGAAATGGAACCACAGATATCCAACTTAGATGAAGGATTTGAGGTATCGGCCGGTGAGAGTGGACTTAGTGAACAGGGAGGAGGATTGAGTAGACAAAATACTCAAGATTCCGGAGATATTGAAAGGACGACAAGTCCAGCAGGTATAGATACTGTGGGTAATTCGATATTCTCAAATCCAAGTATGGTAAGCGGAGGAGGATCATTCTCATCCAAGTCAGCTGACGATTATCCCGAAGGATCAGGCGTGCAATTGAATACCTTACAAGATGAATTCGACAATTATAAGAATCAAGACTTGGAATATATGCGAAACGGTGTCGAGGAATCAGTCTATGGTGCCGAGGGTATGATGAGTTTGGCCATGACACGTGCATTAATGGATGATGAAGAGGTAGATATTAACCCATCATGGGGTGGAGCTGAGGATGCAGAAAGTATAGAGGCAAATGCTTTATGTGAAACGAATGATTGGTTGAGGAAGAATGAACACTCAACATTAGATGAAAGGTTAGTTGATTGTGTCTTGGTGGTTTTTCATTGTGTTTGAATGCTGGAAGATCTTCCTTTTACTAATCATTCTTCTTCTGTCTCGTTTATAGAAACATTTTCTTTCAAGAATTACTTAATAGAATGGTTATAACAGTCCGACGGGGTATGATAAACCCATCTGATGGTACCCGAGCAATACATTGCTGTGCTGCCATGCTGGGGTTACAACTCGAGAAGGACTTACCGAATAGTGTACTACTTGTTCATGGTATGAGAAAAACAAATGACCTGTCATTAGGATTTAGTGGAAGCGTTTAAATCATTTGGAGATATAGAAGGTGCTGCAATTGCACCGAGCAATAAAGGATTCGGGTTTGTACGATTCGTCAGTCCAAAGTCAGTTGACCGTGCATTAGAAAGATTTAGAATATCAGAGATTGAAGTGCAGGATGTATCCGTGATGATTAAATCACTCAAGGGAGAGGTTCCTTCAGCTTAAGTGTGAACAGTAGAAGTATGATTGAGTATATGTTTTGTGGAGATTAGTGGTCTTCGTCTTGTCTGTAATAGTATGTAGAGAGATAATAGAATTCGCTATTGTAGAAAGCTAAAACTGAGATGTTAAATGATTACACTAGTGGCAGTCGAATCATATCTCATCAGATAATAGACGTCAGATGATAGAGGTTCACTCCACTCACAACATCTTCAATTAAGTTTAAGCAGAAGCTAGTTTTATTCATTACTAGAGGTTAGTGTTGCTCTTACTCCTTTCATTTGTTGTCGAACTGATTGGGGTACACCTTTACGCCGTCGTACACCTGGTCGAGTTATATATACTTCAAGATCACCACCAAGTGAAGCGAGATCGTCGCCTCCATTGATTGATTCTATGATATCTCCGCTTGTGTAATCAACTTTCGAAGCCTCTAATGTATCTTTGGCACTCTCGTCACCTCCATTAGTTGGATGCCTTTCTATTTCGACAAGGACTGCTCCTGACACTAAACGATTGGCTCGTCCACTATTGGCGTTGCTCGCATTTATAACAATTGTTGATGAATCTTCATCATTCTCTTTATCATTATTCCGAGTGAAGTGTCTTTTTTCTTGACCTCGGGATTCATGGATATGACCACAGAGCCACAGACGAGGTTTATGCTCTGTATGCTCAACCAACTCTCGCAGATACAGAGACCCAGCACTAAAGCCGTGATATGTCAAGTCAAGGCATCCCTTTGGGGGCTCGTGTGATACTAATACATCACAATCTGGCGGCAAAGATGGCATTGCATAAGTAGTGGTAGATCTCTTCCGTATACTTCGAAAGGCCATTCGTCTTGAATACGGCTCTAAAGTAAAAGATACACCATTGATCTTTAGTGTTGAAGAAGATCTGACATATATTGCCTTGCTCGAAGGGAACAGCACTTTTGCCGGGCTATTTGGGTCGTGATTACCTTGAATAACAATCTTTTCAGGTATATGAGTTTGGCGTGCAAGGAAGTCATCTAACCTTCTTGCAGCCAGCCGTTGCGTCTTGCGACTACCACTGGCTGCGAAGTCACCGCAGTGCAGTAAAACATCAGCCTGTGGAAAGAGATATTCGTCACTATGAAGCTTTGAAGACTGACCCCCCTCAGCTGGCGAGTTCTCATCAAACCTGGCTAAAGCTCCTTCGAAGCCATGCGTATCACTAATGACGACAATCCGAAGAGGCGGAAGACTTTCATTTCTCTGCATATCTTTCTTTCGGAGAGGGATATTAATTGTGGAGCCCAGAGGATCCCATTTATCATCAACCCCAACTTTACCAGCAGTTCTCTCCAAACCAAGAAGAGCAGAAGCATCATCAATTGAAGTGTCTGCCGTCCCATTACTACACATGATTTCATTGGAAGATCTTTGCAACCTTTCGTCTTCAAACTTTCTTAGCAATTTCTCCAACAGTCTCATGGATTTTATCAGCATATCCTCATCTTCATCTTCAATATCTGATACACTATCATAGGACGAACTATCAGGACTTATCTGTTGCAGATTTAATTGTAACTTTGCAGCAAGCTCCTTTCTCTTTGATGCAGCCGCTACCATATCTTCCTTCCTTTTATTACCAAATCTCTTTGCATATAGCTTCTTTTGTTGCTTTTTACTTATATTCCGATTCTTATACTGAGCATGTACGGCGTGTGCACGCCGGCCTCTTACATTCTTGTGAGGTCTCGCTAGGTAATATGCATCTGATAAAAGCATTTGACACCTTATCTGTTCAGTCTTTAATTGAGCTGCAAGTACTGCATCATTCTTTTGCTTGTTAGACTCATCTTCTTTCTCCTCATCATTAGTACCGGTCTCTTCTTTATCTTCAGTTGAGACACCCTTCTTTCCTTGGAATCGTTGCTGAAATTTGGCATGCTGTTGCATTGCAATAGTGCTATCCTTGAACGATGTCATGGAATTTGTCTTCCCATCAACTCGTTTATCACTATCTAGTGGTTTGTTGTATCTTCGGTTAGTCAAACTTCGTGCATTCTTACCAAATAAACTTTCTTCCTCATTGGCATTGATCCTATACCTTTCAAGCTGTTGCAATAATGATGCAGGCTCAACAAATATCACATCTGAAACTGAATTACTCTTTCTTCTTGCCTGTTGACATCTTGTTATTAATCTTGCATCTGCTGTAATGACAATTGTACTATTTCTTGAATTGACTTCTACCAGTGGTTCTGTGACTGAGTTATCTGCTTCTTCGTCATCTTTTTCATCATACTTCATTCTCCTACCTCCACAACGAATATTAACTAGATCGACTATAACATCATCAGCAGTTCGACCCTGTATTGGTCCTGCAAATACGGCTCCAAAGTTGTGTGGCATTTGTACATCACTACTAGATGAAGAGGAAAAGTGATGTATCGACGGAGTCATACCATGGTCACATACCCAAAGCAAAGGTTCTAAATATGCTACATCTCCATATTCTTCACTTCTACTACTTCCCATTGATAAACGATCTTCTCTCCATAACCTTATCCTTGATAATAATGCCTCATGACTAATACGGAAAGATGTCGCGCCACGAATATTTTCTACATCCATTAATACCATTGTTTTTATTGTTGTTTGTGGTTTATTTGTTAGGGTTGGCATCTTTGGTACATTCTTCTTTGCAGCAAATAGTATTGTATTGGTATGCTCTTTTCTTCTTGATGGAGTAATAAAAGCAGATACACTATGATGTGTTATAATCAGTAAGAAACTTGTCCACAGTGATTTTATATTATGCATCATGATGAGTATTTGTCAATATATCAGCAATCACAAGCTGAGTAATATGCCTTGATTACTGTTTATCAGTGTAAACCCCGGTTGATTTGTTGTGATTTGTGATGGGTGGCTAAGACTGATACTTACAATACCCCATCGCTACTCTAAGAACCTGCCTGTGACGCACCCATCAATACATAGTACAGCTACACCACACATCACACAAAACTCACCTCTCTCAGCTAAGTAGTGGAGAAGGCACATATTATATACCAATAGCCTATTGTACAACAACATTAAAACATATTTAAAGAGATAAGAAGCAACACAATGAATAACCAACATAGCAATAATAATAATACGACGCTTAGCAGGAGGCATATACTTGCGACAGCATTGATATTAACCAGCACCACCTCTGCTTTTTCACCACCACCAAACCATTCGATAGCATCAACATCATCATCAACTACACAATTATATCACTGGGCAAATCGTTTAGATAATAGATTAGAAGAACCGAAATTTGTAGCGACTGAATTGCCAAATCTTCAACCACTATCCAAACAATTTACAAGACGGTCACTTTTAAGTATAGGAGTTGCAAGTACAACTTTAACAACATTATTATCACCACTAATTGCAAATGCAGACTTTACTGCCGGGGGTAGTATAGTAGATCGTGAGGTATCAATCTTTTATGGTAATAAAGAAGCATCTCCGTCAAGGCGGAATGACAACTCCAATGTCTTATTCAGTCAAGATAATTACTTTAAATTTGGCGCAGCAGCACAGTGGATAGAACCGGGTAGTACAGATTTCCCTATAAAGATGCCATTTGTATTAAGTCAACAACGATATGATGGGCTTAAAAAGTATCGAAGTAAAGTTGATATTGCAAAGAGTAGTTTGTTAAAGCTTGGTAGCATATCTTCAGCAGATGATGTACCTTTGTCAGATCATCCTTCATATCAACTTCGTGCCATGGGACTATTAGCAAACTCTTTCCTTGCCAGTGAAAATACTGGTGTGTCTAACGAGTTGATGTTGGCTAGATGGTATATAAATGAGATATATCTACGAATTGGTGACTATAGACGAGCATTAGCATCGGGCGATGAAAAGGATGCCAAGTTTAGTTATCAATGTATGATCAAGGCAATGAACTCATACTTGACATTGTTGAATCGAAGTATAACAAGTAAGGTTGGTGATCCCTTCACCTATGTAGAGTAGATGAAAGAGACGCGCGAGAGAGGAAAGGTAGAGAGTAAGATCTAAGAAAATGCATTAGTGGTATCCTTTGCACTCTTCTAGCTACCAACTTAGGATGCCAATCATAGATAATATGGAGAACAGGAAGATATCTCCTCTTGAGAGTATAGTAAGCCCAACCTATAGTAACAAATAGTTGGCATGCGTGCAGTTGGCAAAGGTAGAAGGATACCCTGGTATCCTTTGTCATTTTTAGATATTACCTACAGAAAAATCAACAACGTAAGTACTAATCAGCATGTGGCAAAGGGTAGCAGCAGTATCATCATCTTTTCTTTTATGCGCTGGGATATTGATCCAAGCAAACGCATGGTCGCCTTCATCGAGTGTCATTGATGGTAGAAGACGGACAATAATGCAAACTAGTACTGATTCAGAAGAGAAGGAGTCGACTGAAACAAAAACTGGTACATGGAATCCATTATCATTAGCTGTACTTAAGTTAGGTTTTACAGAGCCAGCTTGGACATCCCCATACAACTACAAGAATGATGAAGGCAAATATGTATGTGCAAATTGCAAAACTCCACTCTTCCCTTCCTCATCTAAATATGATAGTGGATCGGGATGGCCTTCTTTTTGGAAGACAATAGATAATGATAAAGTAGCATTGGAAAGAAGCTGGGATGGTAGAATTGAAGCAACTTGCAACAACTGTGGAGGTCATTTAGGTCACGTATTCCCCGACGGGCCACAAAGAGGGAAGCTTGATACAAAGGAATTAGAGACGGTCCCAGAAACTGACCCTGATATAGGATACAAAGCTCAAAGCAATGCTGGAGAGTCACAGTTCTCTAGAATGCCTCGGTATTGCATAAATGGAGCAGCGTTGCAGTTTGAAGAGAAATAACAATAAAAGGTACTCATACTCTTTTGCAGTCGACATATCATTGCTGTTTATGCATGCTACATATCGTATGTTTACGGATACTCTTTTGCAGTCGACATACAAATGTTTATGCAATACTACATGCAGTATGTCCAAGACCATTAAAGATATGTTCAATAGGTATACTACTGCATATAGTGCTCATAGTCAATCATCCTCTAGACATATCATTCTTGGCATTTGATACAATCTGATTGCTCAGTGTATACCCTTGAAAAGTATATGTTTCGTTGTAGAGTAACTGTATTATCCAATAGAGTACAATTTAATTTAAAGCTACTATCTCCTACTATACTAATATACATTCTTTTTTCCTTTCGTTTGCTGTCTTAGAGGAGACATAACTTAATCAAAGTCTTGAGAGCGGTGTGCAGGATTCATCTTGTTTTATACACCTTACGATCAATTCAATAAACAAAAGTACATTTATAACCATAGAGCATCTCCTCCTTGTGGACTTGTCCATGTTCCAAATACCTCTTCTTCCCTAATATCATGTAGATTGCATGCTGCTTGTTGTTCAGGAGTAGGTACTGCATGTCCATCCACTAATGTAAATCCTGTGATTGGATATACAACACCTTCATCTTCTTGTAGGAAGTTATGCACAACCTCCTCAATACTTGTAGACGAAGAAGATTGTAGTGATGTATCCTTATTCCGTGACATCTGCTTATCTTCATGTCCAACGAGACGTGAGATGACATTCCTTGCAGCAGTAACTACACCACCTCGAGGATCATTAGCACTACTTGTGCGACGACGAGAGGATGTTAGATTTGAAGACCCTTTACCTCCCTTGGACTTGTTTGATAGATAGTGCTGACTGAATGCAACAAGCTTGTGGCTCTCGGAAGTTGTTAAATCAAGTTCAGTTGAAGTAGATGTGTCTTTGTTGCATGTTGCTGTTGCTGTTGATGGAGGAACAAATCCAAATGATGATGTCGTGGTGGTGGCCAAGACGATTGCAAAGAGATATCGGGTCATGGTTTTATTTAATGATGATATTTGTGAGAGTGAAGTGACCTATTACTACCCATTACATTGCTGCTTGAGAGATGTAATTGTTCTCTTGTGATGAGTAAGAGACACAAAACAGGCTGAAGTTGTTGATTTCAGATTTCCTCGGCAAGGTCGTTCCCTCGCCAAGATATGGATTATTTATCATGAACTGGCCTAATTTTTTGCATTCTGTCATAAATATAACCAATTTTTGTATAAACGACGATGGGACGATGGGAAGGAGTGGATAAGTAGATATCAGTACTATCCTCTGATATTTTGCTCATATCTTAATTATCATAATATTATATATGCATATAATTTCTTGCAATGACACTTCACAAACCAACACCAGTAACTTTGGGCTCGCAAGGTTTTACAATCAACACCAATAATAATGATCACTTCGAACATAGCCCTATAACAGATGCCTCCTACGAGAGTAATCCATTCATGATGAAAACACCTGGATCCGAGGGGAGTAGTAGTTCAGCGTTCCATCCAGTTAGTAGCCCTCCTCGGATTCAAAGAAAGTCTCGTGATGGTACAGACATACACTTCTTTAAAGATGATATCAATTATGAATCACCATGTGATACTACTCAGGATACAGGTTTTACAATATCAACCCCTGTCGAGGAAGAACCGCCTATCAACAAAACAACCTTCAAAAGCCAGCTTAAGCAGATTAAGAAGAGTTTACCAAAGAATATACCAAAATCAATGATGAAGTCAATGAAACAACAGCTTGTACCGAAGAAAACGTTGATAGTTGATTTGAGTGATCTTGCAATTGCCACAATATGTATCGTGCCTCGATTAGGCGGAGGTATTGCAGTCGGACGAATGCCCTTTGAGAGAATGAGGACGAGTCTAATGTTACATATGATACAGGATGTTGATAATAACTCAATAGGAGAAGAATGTACAAGTAGTAAAGGAGATGCTCAGATCATTGCAAACCTCAATACAAACCTTCGGAATAGTATTGCTGATGATAGTACTTGTTTTGTTGAGAAGAGTCAAGATGCTGTAAGATTAGCAAAAGATACTTTACAAGAGCTAGAAGCGATTGAGGTGAAGGTATCTAAAAGTGAGCTTGGACAGCGCAACCGTATCTGTACCAAGTTCTTAGCCGGATTGTACCGAGAAGTTATCAATGACTCTGATACTTGCGATGGATTGTCTTTAATGGTAATTGCTAATGCATACTATGCTTTGGGAAAGCACAAACCAGCTTTGTCGGTACTCCAGGAAAGTTAAAATTGTGTATTCAAGTTTTCATACGAAGTTTGAGTGATTTGCATACTTCACTTGAACATCATTTGTCTATTATTTGGCTGCCTTTGCAAACTACATGTACTAACAGAAGTCACTCTCATCTCTCTTCATCTTCATAAACTGTGTAACGCGCATCTTCCAGAGAGCCGGAATTGAGTTAAAGAAGAAGATTACATCACCAGATCTCTGCAGCAAACTTTTCAATAACATGGCATGTTGCTACTTTGAGTTGGGTAAGTATGATAAAGCAATGCAGACTTTCCAACGTGCATTGGGACTCTTTCATGATAGCAAGAGCTATGATCAGACTGCATGGATTTCTGCCATTGTTGATCAAGCTTCTATCATGAACAATATGGCATATACACTTATCAAGCATAAGCAATTTGATGATGCATCTGACTTAATTGATGCTTCGTTTGAGCTACAGCAAGTCTTACCAGAGACTACAGATAAGTCTTTGACAATCTCAACATTGAGTACAATGGCATACATCTACTACAGGACAAAGAAATATCGTCTCAGTTTAGATACCTACTCAGCCTGTGTTCAGTTACAAGTTGATAATACCATGTATACTGAAAGTGACCATGTCGAAGTTCTTAAGAAGATGGCAGGTGAGTTACATGTATGCTTAAGTAACTTTGTCTATTCATACTTCAAACTAAAATACTCCCTTTAGATATCTGCAAAAAGATTAAAGATTATGAGAAGAGAATTTACCTTCTCCGCACTATTATTGTATACCAACAGTGTTATCTATTAGAGGATGACGATGAGATCTTTGAGACTCATTCGGCCTTGGCCAAGACTCTTCAGTACTTTGCTGACTCTGGTGGCAGCTCTATTTGAAGGAGCAGTGTACCTGCGATTAGTGTTAGTTGTAGTACCAATGTAATGTATTTATAAGCAATATGTGTTTTCTAAAATGATACTGTGGCATCTTATAACTTGATTATGTATGTATCACCTATTAGCAACAAAAAATAACGAGGAAGAGCACTTGATTCGCTGCAAACTGACGAAAACGACGACTACTCAAAGCATATAATATCTATTTCTTCTTCTTCGATTCAGCCTTTGCTTCTTTGATAGGACCAATTGGTAGTTTCTTTCCGAATACAGTACCTCCAGCATAGATAACATACAAGATACTCGCGAATATTGCACCGCCAATGGTAGATACCCAGTAAACAAAGTAATGAAAATTATTGCCAGGGAAATCTCCATAGGCAAAGATGTACCATGTTGTACCAAGCATGGGATTAATGGCAGGTCCAGCCAAAGGAAAAGTTTCAATTAAATAACGAATACCAACTGCGGTAAGTGTTTGTTTGATCCAGTAATGGAATTTGCCGAAATTAAGTTCCCAGTTAACCACATAAATCAATATCATAAGTAGTACCATTGCAACGAATTCCGAAAAGCCAGCTTGAATTCCCTTTATTATTGATACGAATTAGTAGATAAGTATATTAGTGGAAAGATACAAAGAAGTCAAAGTGTTACTGTACACTGTACATAATATGATGTGTATCAAAAACACACAATACAGACACAAAACATAACATACCTCTTCATCATCTTTGGGATTGAATTCCGGACCACCGAGTGGAGTTAAATTAAGTGTATCAGCCAACAATTTAAAGAGGGGGAATGCCACAAGTCCTCCGCCCATTGCACCCATAATACGAACATAGGCCTCAGTATACGAACATTTCCCTAAAGCCCACATCGATACAGTAACACCTGGATTAACATGTTGTCCACCACCAATTTTATCAGCGGCAACAACACCTGCAGCATGTGCAACCCAGGCAATTGCAAGTGAGTCCGCACCAATCCATTTCCCCGGAGAGAAGGTTAGTCCAATCATTAATATTGTACCAATGAACTCAGCTCGAAAGGCTCCTAAGTACTTCTTATCAACGATGAAAGCCGATGCAATACAGCATGCTAGACCAGGAGGTACTAGCGGTGCTAATTGTTGATATATATTAGATAGTAGGGTAATAAGGACCATTATAGGATCTATGATTGCAATAGCACTACTAAATACTGGTGTCAACAGGAGGATAAATATGGCATAGTTGAGGTGATATCTTGTGTATAAACTCTCGATGTAGCGATAGAACGAGAAAGGGCCACTTGGGGGTCCGTCCGGGGTCAGTAGTACTTACGCACACATATTTTTTACGCCGTCCATACATCCACATCAACAAAGTTAATAGAATAGAAAAATGAAGTTCTCTGCCTCTATTATTGCAATGGCCATTGCGGCCCCTCTCAGTGCTTCGGGTAAGTTTAATGTTGATGGCTGTCGCGATGGAGGAAGGATTTTAAAGATGTATTGCAATGCAAAATTCTATTACTATTGTGATGTGCTTCCGTGCCACGTATGTATGCATGAAGTTGATGTAATGGTTGTATAAGCTACTTGACCTCTCTGTTATTGCAATTATTATCTCAATAAGGGAGTACGATTGGGGATGTCATTGAAACTTCACATGCACATGATATGCATGATATAACACGATACTAACATTTTTGCACATCTTATGCACAAATTTATCATTATAACAGCTTTCTCCACCATATATTCTCGGGGGGCTGTCAAGTCAACTGCTACTAGATCTACTATCTCTAAAGCTGCTAATAACAAGTCTGTGAGTCTGATTGTTGTTAATTATGCTTCATATTTTCATATTTGGTATTATTGTATGTTCTCACCTCTTTTAATGATAAAAATTATACAATTTTACTACTACAGCACGGAAATGGATGCAATTGCGGTTGTTTTAGTGGATTTGCTCTTCAAATGTCTGAAGCTCCTACTATCGAGGAAGCTGCCGCTGAAGATGGTGTTCCAGTAGAAGTTGAGGCAATGGATGGAGTTGCATCCGAAGAAGAGGCACACAATGTTGAACGTCCCGCACGTGGATCTGGTATTCATAAGCATAAGGATGACGAGAAGAGCTCTCGTGTAGCATTAAAGGATCTTGAAATCGGTGCCGAGGTTGATGCTAAAGTCAAGACTGTTACCGCCTACGGTGCCTTCCTAGATATTGGTGCCAAGTCAGATGCTCTTGTACATGTTTCTCGTCTGTCGGATGACTTTGTAGCAAATGTTGAGGATGTTGTTAAGCAGGGAGATGAGATTAAAGTCCGTATCATCTCAGTTGATACTGATAAGAATCAGATTGCTGTTACTATGCGTTCGGCTGAGGCTGAGAGTAAGGCAGCCGAGGGAGGAGGACGCCCAGCTGGACGTCGTCGTGACAGGCCACAGCGTTCGGGTGCCGACCAGGCTGCACAGGCTGCTACTATCAACAAACTTGCAGAGAAGGGAGTTGATGATGAAAAGTTTGTCGATGGAGAAGTTGTATCATCCCTTGACTTTGGAGCATTCGTTCGTTTCGATACTGCACAACTTGGTGAAGGCTTTGAGGGTGAACTTGATGGACTTGTACACATTTCTGCACTTGCTGAGGGAAGAACTAATGCCGTCACAGATGTAGTAGCAATTGGTGATAAAGTCAAAGTTCGAGTTAGGTCAGTTGATTCGGCTGCCGGACGTGTCTCATTGTCAATGATTACAAAGGATCAAGAACCTGCCCCACGTGAGAGGAGACAAGGTGGCGGAGGAGGCGGTGGAAACTTCAGTGCCGTTGCAAACAGCTGGAAGGACACTGGCGCAGCAGACTGGAAGGAACAAATGGGTGAGATCGAACAACCATCATTTACCAATACGGCTGTTGTCCAAGATAGGCGTTAATAACTCAAGTCGTGGCCGCTTGTTTTAGTACTGGAGAAGTTGCGCGTCCTTAATGCTTACGATCACCAAAGAGATTGGATATAAATAGAAAGTGTAATGTTAAAATTTTTAAGGTCAAACCTCGATATCTTATCTTTTTGTACTCATGTAAGTTAAGAAGCAAAGGGGAGATAGTGATATCTTTTTCCAACTCATATGATATGAATCAAAGTTCTTATCCTTAGTTTTACTGCCCTAGATTATCCACTATATCTAGGATACAGAAAGAGAAGATAAATATTTGCATAATAATGAGCAAGTGCTGATTAAGTGTTAATCCCCTCTTCCTAGCATATCAATCATTTCAGCCTCATCTCAAACTCATCAAGAAGAAAGAATATACAAATACCCCGAAAACAAGAGCCTCGAGACGAAGTTATCCAGATTCAGGTCCTCCTCCTCCTCCACCACCTCCCTTTCCTCCGCCTTCAAATTTTCCATCTGGAGCAATACTGGCAGTCAATCCCTGTCTTTGTAATCCTAGACAATACTTCATTGCCTGTTCCTTCCAACAGGTATCAACAGTAGCCTGTCCCTGACCATGCGTAACTGTACAAATATCAAATGCTTTCTTCTTATCTAATGTCCCCATAACTTTTTGTAAACTTCGAATAACATAGTTGAATGTATGCACCTCATCATTATGTAGAACAACTCGCCACATTTCTTCAGGAGTATCCTCTTCTTCCATTTGAGTATCTGTCTTGTCAATTACAATTGTTGATACGCCCTTCTTTTTATCTTTTGACTTTTCCATACCCCCTTTTCCATCTGCTGGGGGAGCCATGTGAAGTATACTGGTTGATTTTGATACCATCCAATCTTTACACAAAGGTGATGATGTGGAAGTTCTTTGTTGTTGTAAGATACCATTATTATTATATGTTATTTGTGATACTGATGAAAACGCCGCCGACCGAGATAGGCACATGGCCAACAAAGCAAGTAATACTAGTATTGTATGCATATTAATATTAATAATGTGTCTCTATTCTCTTGATATATATCTCTACCTCATTCAAGAAGATGATGAATTGATGGAAAATAAAAAATTTAAGTCAAAAAAGTGGAGTTTATGCCACGGGGAATGTCAAGTTAGGCGATTGAGATGTCGAAGCAAGGACATAACGTCGAAGGGTCGATATGGTGATGAAGCATCCATCTGAGGAAGGAAGACAACTACTCCTTCCTCCCCTTCTTTATGGCTGTGTAATGTCTTCAATATTAGCCATCTGGTGTTGTTTGGAAGGTAGATAACTCTAACTGCAACAGAACATATAAGAATAAAAGATATTTGTCATATTACTCTTTGTATTTACATTCTCTATTCTTATAGACAGTGTAACAGATTATAACTTGCAGTGTAAGATATGTTTTGTATTGCGATTCTCCTAAACCTTCCTACCCTTCACTAATTTTATATTCTCATACTCTGCAAACTGTACTTAAGCATTCTCCTCCCCTTCTTTCTCCTTTTCTTCATTCTTTTGTTGCTCTAACAGTGCTTTTCTTCGTTCTTCATTTCGTTTGGATATTCTTTTCCATGTTACTTCTTGTTCTCTCTTTGTCATTTGATTCCAATTTGCAATTTGTCGTGTTGTGCCGTCAGTATTGATAATCACAGGCCCCATATCTTCAAAAGATATCGTTTCTTTTTTATATGATGCGGAAAAGTAGATAAAAGTTAGATGTTCGATTACAAAGAAATAACTTATATACATCAGCACCGTCATATAATATTGTATTCATCACATGACAATCCATTAATAAACATAAGTCGCATTGACTCACCGCCTAGTTTGATCGTCGGTATTGAAGGATCATTCGAAGACTCTGGTAATTGAAGAATTTCACCATTTCCACCTTGTTGTTCCTCTGATTCATTACAGTTGTTATTAGTAGATGCATCTTTTCCTTCTTCGGCAAGGAGAGGCTTGCAACCATCAATTTTACTTGAGTCGGCAGACATGGCTCTTATAGGTACTATGAACGCAGCGCTTCCAATAATCAGAAATACTATCACTAATAACAGTATCAAGGGATGATGATTTCGGTAATTGTATTGTCTAGATGTATTCTTCTTTAGCGTCATAGTACCTCAAATTAATAGGACGATAGAGGGCGCACATTTTTGCAGCGGTATCCTTCCCCTTCGTCATTTTTTTGCTCCTATTGACCTCTCTAGAGAGTTCGGTGATCTATCCATCTCTTCCAAACTATTACCATATTGGATCTCTCCTATATTACCATGCTTAAATCAATACAAATATTATTCCTGTTCATTGTTAGTGCTTGTGCATTTCAACCGCAATGTCATGCTCCTATGGCAATAAATTTACGAAGATTTGCTAGCTTTGGCGGAGAAGAAGAATCTTTACCTTCTTCTCCATTTGGTATAATATTTGATATGGATGTGAGTACAGTTTTGCTTCAGTATATTCAAATTCATCATTCTAATTTACTTACATATGCGTATTATTTATTTACTTATGTTATACTATGTATCGTTCACTTACATATGTTATACATTATGCATCGTCATTCGTCATTCATTATCGTATATCAATACCCAGGGTACTCTCATACAACACAGTATAGATTTTGCAGATTTAAGAAGAAGGATATATCAAACTTGTGACGAGGACAGAATCGGCAAACATTTGAATCTTCGTGATGACTTCTTTGTAGTGGCAGCTCAGCTATCGCCGGAAGGACAACAAAAATGCAAAGAGATATTCACTAAAATTGAACAAAAGTCGTTAGATGATATGTTACTGGCATACGGCGGTGTCGAATTACTGAAATACTTGAAAGATAATGATATCAAGCGTGCTGTATTAACAAGGAATAGGGAGAAAAATGTATATCATATGAGAGATTTGTATCTAAGTGAAATGAAGAAGTCATTAGGTGTGGAGGAGGAAGAAGGAATGATGCTGTTTGATACCATTGTTGCAAGAGATACGAAATCACATGAAAGTGCTAAAGAACCTTTGAAATCAAAGCCAAATCCCGCCGGGATTCTACACATATGCAAAGTATGGGGTTGTAATCCAAAAGAAGTGATCATGGTTGGGGATAATGCAAACGATGATATCATGGCAGCGAATAGAGCAGGTTGCGGCGGCTCAGTACTAGTCACACAGGAGGGAGGAGTAGTTTTAGATACATGTTCTGGGTATTCTGTTGGAGATACGGAAGAAGAGATTCTATTGAGAACACCGTCTTTAAAAGTCGAGTCGTTATTGGAACTGAAGAATCACCTGGAGGACAATGCAAACAAGAGAAGCGGTGAGATAGACAAAAAGTTGGGTACAACTTACAAGCCACAGCCAGCTTTAGCCCATTCTACAGACACATTCTCTGTTGAGGTACCTTCAATTGGAGTAAAGAGTATATAATCATAAACCTAAAAAGAGAGTAATAGTCAAAATCGGGTCGATTAATGTAGCACTCGAGTCAAGGGTTCATCTCGAGTATATACAATCGTTTGGAGAGCCTGAAGAGTATGAAACTAAAGAGAGAGTATGAAACTAAAGAGAGAAGCAATCTATCTAAACATGGGATAAGCCACTCTTGGACGACCGACGGCCAGACTGCCAAGTAATTTAGAAATTTGAGATTGTTGATGATGATGATGTGTGTTTATCTCTAGTACAGATCAGTAAGGTTTATTGTGGATAAGCGTATATCATATAGTAGTTAGCATTGTGAAGAGGAATACAATCTATCAATTAATATCCTAGGACTATGAAGATACCGATATTAACTAATTGCAACTCAAGAGCAGGGAAAGTGTATTATTGCAACAACAAACAGAAGAAACATCAAAGGTCTTCTTCTTTGATATATAATACCATTACAATAATATCCATTATGAATATGTTGCAAGTTGTCTACTCATTTTCATCAAGAAGAGCTATCACCAGCATACCATCATCCTTCTTTTCTAAAGCAAATATACAATCAACTAAACAAAGAATACATGCACAGAAATACTTTGCACACTCGTCTACATCATCATCAATAAGAAGAGCCGCCTCTTCTACTTCTTCTTATGATGTTATAGTTATAGGCGGAGGACATGCAGGATCTGAAGCAGCAACAGCCTCAGCCCGAACAGGTGCACGTACATTATTAATTACACAAAATGCGACAACTCTCGGAGAACTATCCTGTAATCCATCAATCGGTGGTATTGGTAAAGGACATTTAGTACGTGAAATTGATGCATTAAATGGGGTAATGGGTGAGGTTGCCGATGCAAGTGGGATACATTTTCGAATGTTAAACCGTAGGAAAGGACCGGCTGTGCGTGGTCCACGAGCACAAATGGATAGAGACTTATACAAAGATAATATGCAGAGCTTATTATTGAATAATAAAGATAATGGATCAGGTACAGCATATGAGAATTTGGAAATATTAGAAGCATCGGCAGATGATTTACTGTTAGATGAAGGTGAAGGTATTGAAACCTTGGCACCGCTGGCTGATCCTTCAGATATAATTGGTTTAGATAATATGGATATAAGTATAGGTAGTAGCAGCAATAATGATGAAAGAGCACGGCTCGAGAAAGCAATGGCAACATCTTCTGCCAAGGCAAATATTAGCAATAGAAGAGCTCGTATTCGGGGTGTTGTTGCAATTGATACGAATACTAAAGAACGGATCGAAATCGAATCTAAATCTGTCGTACTAACTACTGGAACCTTCCTCCGAGGTGTGTTAATGATTGGTCATGATAGATACAGTGGCGGGAGACATTTAAGAGATTCAGAGGAGGTCGAACCACCAAGTGTCGGCTTAGCACTTACATTAGAGAGATTTGGATTCCCTTTGGGTAGACTCAAGACTGGAACACCTGCACGGTTAGATGGACGGACGATTGATTGGGATAGTTGCAACATTCAACCAAGTGAAAGACCAGCACTTCCCTTTTCTCATGTACGACAATCACGAGGTGAGGAACCACCACTTGCGGCGGTTGGGAATCTAATCGATTGTTACCAAACAGCTACAAATGAAGAGACACATAAGATGGTTATGGAATATGCTCACTTGCTACCACAATATGATGGTATGGATGGGAAGGGAAACGGTCCAAGATATTGTCCAAGCATCTACAAAAAGGTTGAGAGATTTGCTGAAAGGAAGAGTCATAATTCATTTTTGGAACCAGAGGGGTTGAATACAGATATTGTATACCCAAATGGAATGTCTGGCCCGTATCCCGAGGAGATACAATTGAAGATCTTTCAAAGTATGAAGGGACTCAAAAAGGTTGAAATTGTAAGGCCTGGATACGATGTCGAGTATGATTTCGTTAATCCCCAAGTCCTAACACATACACTGGAGGCCAAATCGATTGCTGGTTTATACTTGGCTGGACAAATATGTGGTACAACGGGATATGAAGAGGCAGGAGCTCAAGGCATTATTGCAGGGGCTAATGCAGGTAGAGCAAGTGGAGCAGCATCTCGAGGAGAAAAGGCACCTGTGCCATTTGTGTTGGGTAGAGATGAGGCATATATTGGTGTACTGATTGATGATCTTGTGACAAAAGGAACATCAGAGCCGTATCGAATGTTCACCTCACGAGCTGAATACAGAATAAGCTTGAGAGCAGACAATGCAGATTTGAGATTAACAAGGAAAGGAGCAGAATATGGCTTGGTTACTGATCCAGAACGATTAGCAGCTATAGATATGCGCGAGACATTGATATCAGACAATGTAGACCGATTACGAAACTTCAAGTTATTTGTTACTGACTGGTCAAAGAGAGGTGGAAATGACTTGATGGGAGGTGCATCAGCCAATAAAAAAGGTAGGGAAGGACACAAAAAGAGTGCAGAAGAAGTCCTTGGTATGCCAAATGTATCATTGAAAATGGTAGAGCAAATCATGGCTGATGTCTTTGGGGAGAAAAAACAACAAGAAGAAGATGATGATTCAGAAGATACCAAGATGACCCCTACTCCACTATCAGTTTATGATACCGTAGAAGCCACTGTCAAGTACAAGTCCTATGTCGTTCGACAGGAGAAAGATATTGCAAGCTGGAGAAAGGCCCAAGGAGCAAAGATACCACCTAATATCATCTATGATCACTCGATAATGCCGACCTTTAGCAAGGAGGAAATTGAAAAGTTGGATCAATTTAGACCTTCGACTTTTGCTGAAGCATCACAAATACAAGGCTTGACTCCCCAGAGCTTGGTTTATCTCTATCACCATGTCATGAGATTAAACAAGGAGAGTAGACAAAAGAAGCGAGAAGAGGTTGCATCATAATGTACTCATTGTAAATTATTAGACAATGTCAAACACATATGTCTAATCACATTTAGGCAGTATCTGACAACTATTTGCAAAAGTAAAGACCAAAATATACCTATTAAGAGGTTCAATTGATCGCAAAACAATTCAAGTAGATCCTGCCTACCTTATGAACTCTTGAACTTTCTATTCTTGTTGTGCACCTTATAATCATTCAAGAAAGGTGATGCCGCAGTGAATAACTCAGTAAAAAAGTTATAAGGAATAAAGAATGTGCCCATCCTTGTGCCCCAAGCCAATCCTCCCAAATCTCTTAATGCACAACATCCTACACTCCTTAATATCTCATTGGGTAGCTGCTCTGGACCAACTGCACCTTTCTGGAAGATACGCGTTATAAAGATTTATGAAGATGGAAGAGAGATGATAGAAACTTGCATTAGTACATGTGACTTGCAAAGACCGACAATCAAATAAGGGCAATAGGAGGTCAAATGAAGTAGTCAAAGCTCCGAGACTTCAGTGGTGAACACACGAAATCATATGATACCTGGGCTTGCTCCATTAATTCAATCTTATGAGTCACCTTTTCATAAAAATTGGACGCCACTGGAAGATGCGCGTTAGCACAAGTGATGATAATGAAAGAGAGAGGATTGTAACTTCTGTTAGTACATGTGGCTTGTAAAGGTGATCAAATAAAGGAAAATTAAGTATGAAGTAGCCAAATCAACGAGACTTCATAATGAATGCTTGAAATCGCATGATAAAACAATACTAACGAGGACTTTCCAGGAGATGGATGAACGGCACAAACGTCAATACCCAACGATTGTACCTCAATGTGTAAACTGCAGGCTAATTGAGAGACAAATGCCTTGGTAGCTGCATACGAAGCAGCGAATGGTGTAGGGATAAATCCAGCCACAGAAGATGTGAATACAATACATCCCTTTTGTTTATTGGTAACCAACTTTTGCAGAAAATGGTGTGCTATAGCAAATGCTGCAGTAGCATTACATTCAACATTAGATAATAACTTTGGCAATGGCGTTTGATCGACAAAGCCCGTGACGATAAATCCAGCATTATTGAAGATACATTGTATAGTAATATCTTTGGTAGCTTCTTCAATTTGTTCAATATAGTTAACACCTGGATTGAATACACATCCTACCGAACGAAACTCCAACTCTGGATATTGACTTTTAAGTTGTTTCATAGTATTTTTTAAATGTTTATCATCTAATGATACCAATACAACATTTAACCCTTGACTAGCTAATTTAAATGCTAATGCCTTGCCAATACCAGAACCACTACCGGTAACTAATGCCCATTTAGCATTGTATCGTTTCTTCAAGTTTGGTATTGGTCGCAGTGTTGACATATAAATTTGTGGTATTAAATACATAACCAACCAAAAGATTGTTGGGAATGCAAATACATATAAAAGATATGTTGTGATGGTAGTGGTATCAATAGATATCATTGTTATATAAAATTATAATTTTTATGTCAATAATGGATATAAATTTGTCTCGTACTTTGGTTGCGATTCGTGGCGCTACTGGATGGTAACTACGGAGGTTTAATATCACCGGCCAGCCAAATCTAATACATAAATGAGAGTGTCATTGGCTTTATACTTTATGTAATACCCCAAAGATGCCCTAAGGATAAAAAGATACCACCCTCATGTATTCTTTGTGGGACAGATACTGACCATTAGATACGCTGGGATAGCTAAGTCATTACCGTGAGCTTTTAGTTTCACCCCTTTATTTGTTTCTACTCTCATATGAGTATTATTTTCAAACATACAACTGCAAGAACCAATAATAACCAAACCATTACAACTCAGTAACATATCATATGTGCATATATTATTATCACCTGCACTGGTAATCTATAACAATAATAACATAACAATGATACTCTCCAACTTTCTTATCCGCATATGCACAGTATTGTTCATTACCACTCTAACATGTTGCAATTCACTAAGTGCATCCGATTGTATAAGTAGTCGATGTAAGGTACAGCTAACAAAAGACCTTACTATGCATTATCAAGTCTACAAACCAGATGATTATACCGACGGTGACCATTGCAAAGATTGTGAGATTAATGTACAATTAGTTTATACTGGCGGATATACTTGGTTGGGAATTGGATTAAGTAACAGTGGTGAAATGGTGGGTAGTCATGCCATTATTGGTCAGCCTGCCATATCAAGTCCAAAGAGCTACTTGCTCGATGGAAAAGATATTGATGCAATTGAGTTAACAGATAGTACAATTACCAACCCAACAATAGACTTTGAAGAGAACGAATGTATAATGGAGTTCACAATTTCATTTGCAGATTGGGGCGCTCCTGTTAAAAGTGGTCCAGGTATTTCATTGACTGATTCAACAACATTCATTTTTGCTCATGGTAGTAATGGAGATGCAAAGTTACAATATCATGGACCAAATGGCAAGGGATCAAAAACTATCAACAATTTATTAGTGTCAACAGAACATAGTGATCTCTTTTCTTCCACATCTATGCAACAAAGTAAAAAGAAGATGTCTAACAAGAGTGCATGGCTAGCTCATGGTATTCTAGCATTCATTGCCTGGGGTCTTCTAGCACCGGCAGCAATCACCACAGCGATTATGCGTGATATTGAAATCCCTGATCGATTCAAGAAGGTGAAACTATACCTTTCAAAGTTGAAAGAGAAGTGGCTATTGATTCATATTACTTTGAACACATTGGTTTGTGCAATTACAATGCTCGTTTTTATTGTTGCAGTGTTGAATGTTAATCATGAAAATGGATATCACTGGCTATACGCTCATAACAAGATGGGGCTAGCAATGTTTATACTTTCCTTCAACCAAGTATTAGGAGGATATCTGCGTCCAAGCTCTCATCCACAACCCAATAATATTGAAGCAGCAGAAGAGAATGGAATGAACAATGAAAATAATACTGGAGAAGAAGATGATGGTCGACAAAAGATAATGCCAGTGAAATCAACCATTCGCCAATTATGGGAATTGCTCCACAATGTACTCGGTATTGCTTTATTCCTCTTTGCCGTTTGGCAGATGTTTGAAGGCATTGAACTCTATCACATGCGATACAACAACTCAAGTGCAGGCTTTGTCTATGCATTATACATCATCTTCATGGCTATATGGATATGTCTTATTATTGGAGGTTCTGTCTACAAATGGTATCTTCAAACTCAAATATTTAAGAAAGATATACCTTCATCAGAGCATGGATCGGATTTAAGTGACCCTAGTGATGTCCAAGTTGAGTTACATGAGGTTTCGTAGATCTTACTTGTATGGTAGTAGTAAATATACTCAGTAAAAGGAAGGGAGTTTACCTGTACATAATATCATGCTACCTTTACAATACCTTCAACTACTGAAAAGCAAACTTAGGAAACCACATCCTCATCAATTTTTGTTTCTACCTCACTTCCCTCATCACTTCCTTTCATTTTCTCAATAATGTTGTTTGCAAAAGTCTGAATAGTTTCAGCAGTCTTCATTATCGCCACCATAGAAATTAGACCAAAGTGGTGCTTCTGTTCGAATACTACCGCTTTCTCCTTGACAACACTAGCTGTTTCAATAGCCTTTTCCTTTGCAACACTGGCCTTCACTGAGACTTTTTCACTAATCTTATTCTCTTCATCAATTTGTTGAACCTTACTCGTTAGGCTACTCCAACTTTCTTTAATCTTATCCATGATATGATGTTCTTGGTCAACTTCTTTAGCCACGTGACCTACATTTGAACTAGTCTCTACGGCAAACTTTCCTGCATTTCGTGCAACATCACCAGCTGGAGATTCATGATCTTTAGTCGCAACAAAGAAGGCGCTAACACCAGAAAGTAGACCAAGTAATGGACCACCAACAATCAATCCAGGCACCGCGAACAATACTCCAGCACCAACTCCAGTTTGATTTTCTTCATCGGACTCAATTATTGTATCTTTATCATCAGAAGTATCTTTGTTGTGCTCTTCTAGATTTGCTGTTGTGAGATCAGTTGTTGCTGGTTGTTCGTCTTTATTGTCAAGTATTGGTTCATCCAATTCATCCTGTACTTGCTCGTTGGTAGTAGGAGGGCTACTACTATCCTCTACCATTTCTACAAGAACACCATCATCTTCTTCGGTCTCTGCCATTGTTGTTTGTGTATAACTGAATAAATGATCCTCGCCGACACAATGAACTCTCTATATATTATAGTATATTTCAATTAATTATATATCCTTATCGATATAATGGGCTCTCTTGATTGCTAATTATATGTGCACGACAACACAAAATAAGCTCCACTCTCGGCAAAATTTCATCTGTATGATTTCGGTATCCTTTTCATCGACTACCATTTTTGCCGTTACAACAGGTGATACAATCTTCGTCATAGGTAGCAGTAGATCGCCCTATATATTCTACATACACCGTGGATTGTGGATTGCAGAAGGATGATGATGAATCCATCATTATTTATAATCCGGTTGATTGCAATTATCAATATTGCATCAAATACATTATCGTTTGTACCTTCAAATACAAGAAGCATAGTCTATCCTGGTGTGTCAGCATGTTGCAATAGGGGGCGGCCTAATACACATCTCCAAGAAGTTGATGGAGATAATGGTCATATCAAACAACAATACAAACAAAAGTATTCGATACAGTCAAAAAAGAAAAAGGTAGGAAAGAAGAGGATAAAGTTGGAAGGTTTGATAATAGGTACTACTATTCTTCTACTTGGTATGATGTATAATCCGTCATCATGTTTAGCAGCTTCAATAATTCCAAGTAAAAATGATATACAATCATCACTGGTATCTTTATTAGATCGTTTGGCAAACTCTGGTACCAAAGGAATGCTGATCTACACCGTATCGTTTATATTATGGACAATGATTATTGGAGCTACAACACCCATCGAAACCGCTGCAGGCATGGCGTTTCCCCTTAGAACGGCAGTAATTTTATCAGCAATTGGAAAGATAACTGGCGCTTTTTCATTGTATATATTGGGAAAGTATCTGTTTAGAGATTATGCTATGGAGAAGATGAAAAATAACAAGTGGATGAAAAAGATCAATACAAGTTTTGGGCAACATCCTTTCAGAGTAGCATTAATATGGAGGTTTTCACCACTGCCAGAGTTTGTTAAGGATATCGGGCCTAGCTTAGTTCCTGCCCTAAGAACTCGATATCAAATACTGGCAATAATCACACATGGGCTACCATTTACTTGTCTCTGGAGCGTGATGGGTAATGAAGCAGCAATTGTAGCTCGTGGTGGCCAAGCAAGTATTTTCTTGAAGAGAATGGTTGCCGTCATAACTTGGATAGGTCTTGTAGTCTCGCCGACTCTATTTGGAATGTGGATCAAAGGACTAGGGGATAAAAAGACAACTGAAGATGAAAGTGAAATAGTATATGGACTAACCCATCCTAATGATTCTGACAGTGACAATTCATCTGGATTAGGGATATAACTTTTACAATAATGTTGTTTTGTACTACTATTACAACTTAGAGTATTCGTATTCTACTTTTTTGTGTCTCCCGAATACCATCTATCTGTAAGAATCATTCCCTCTCTACTCGTTTAATAACTCGTTGATAACCTCAGGAAGCTGACTCAAATGAGTAATCTTTGCATCGACTTTGTCTAAAGCATTCATGGACATTTTCTGATGATTTGCCATTTGCTCTTCCGTCTCTGTTGACCATGATGGCCGTTGTCCTTCCACTCGCAACCGAGCAGTTTGTCCATATTCTGGAGCAAGCTCTACCAGTACTGTCTTGGCACCAGTAGTTGCAGAACCACCAACATCATAGGCTAAATCATCACCCACATGTATCCAAATCCACTCGACTTCGTCATCTTTCCTTATATCCTTTTTGATTTCGCTGGTAAGCATACTCATTTCTTTACCCTTCTCTTTTGCAAGTTGATAAATCCAACTTAAGTTGTTTGCCTTGTCTACGGCACTCAATTCCTGAAACTCCTCTAATTGCTGAACTTTATCCAAATCATCCTCCCAGCTCG
>Ga0214480_100102_pt1 | contig 35446 bp, 34 predicted proteins | sample M1_20Mar14CPVII9_3_FD_165042 | JGI IMG/M metagenome (GOLD analysis project Ga0214480, IMG submission 165042) | Marine eukaryotic communities from Monterey Bay, California, United States - M1_20Mar14CPVII9sort6BwellE17 | ecosystem: Environmental > Aquatic > Marine > Unclassified | place: USA... | reverse complement strand
TCTTATGTACTACTTTGCCAGACGTGCTGTATCTGGAGAAAAGGGTGTTGGTGTATGTCTTCGAAAGTTTATAACAGCTCCTCCATTGTATGTCGGTCAAATGAAATTCTATGTTAAGAATGAGGTTGAGGCCTACCTTGATAAGACATTCTATGATGCTTGTGCGTTAAATCTGAACGAATGCAACAAATACAATCAGATGAGAAGTCTTGCAAAACAAAAATACGGTCTTGTTCTTGCTGATCCGCAACTTCCCAACGGCTCTTTAGACCAAAGTGTTGACTTTATTGATGTTTTGAGGGATTTGGACCGTAAGTAGTATGAGTTGTTGCTAGTATTGTTTGTTTTCTATACTATGAATAACAAACTCTAACCATCTGAATCTTTTCATCAGCTTTCATTGCCAAGTACAATTACAACTTGATTGAACAGTCATTCATAGAACGAAGGCCTGCTAAAGGAGCGAAACATTTGAATACAATGAACATCAAGACCGTCACGGCATGTCTTAGACAGCATGGATTGGGTGTTGTTAGCTCAGCTATCTCTGTTTGTTATAAACTACTGTCCACCAAGTTCCAAGCCTTTACTGATTTCATGGCAAATGATAATATCAGGTCACTCTTATCAAGAGAATTCAGATGGTTTATAGAACAACAGAATGAGGGCAAAACTACCGCCTATCCATTTGACCGTGGCACTGCCTTTGCTCAAGAGTTCAAAAAGCTTGCCTTGGACTCTGGTAGTAGCAATATGCTTGATGAATGTAGAGTTATCATTTCAGAGATGGGTAACATCATTGCCTTTGCTCGTATGATGCGAGCAGCCAAGAGAAGATTGATAAGTGAGCAGATATCCTTTTTGCCAACTTCTTTCACCCTCGACAACACTATAGAAACCGAGGAGGGTATCAGCGGCGATGATACCGTGAACACCGCCAAGGCAGAGGTAGATGATGTCATTTCAAACATTCTCAATAACACAGACACTGATTTCGTTCGAGCTTTTGTTAATGTGTTTCGAGGAGTTGTTAAGAAGACTGAATCGGATAACCAGTTCATGAGAAGCTTCTTCTGTATCATCCCTGCTCTTTCTCTATGCTTCGTTGAGAGCAGTTTACAAGGGAAAGAAATCATGCACAAGAAAGATGTATCTCGGGATGGATATTATACTGATGATGGATTTGCTGTTGGCTTGGCATTTTCTCTGTCTGTCTTGGGTCAAACCAAAAGATTCGAATGTCTAAACTGGTCCAACTCTAGCCAAAGTAAATATGCCGAAGATGAGGATGACTTGATACAAAAGAAGGATGCAATACAAGTCAAGAAGAATGCAAAGATCAAAGTGGCAAAGTCTCAAGCTTCTTGGTTCTCAAGTAGTACAGAAGATACAGATACTCTTACACAAGTCGAAGATACTGAATTAAAGATACTCAACTTGGCAGCAAAGAGACTTGAAGGTAATAAACGAGAGATGGCAATGCTCTTCTTTGCTATTAATGGTGCACAATCACTGTTTAAAGATCGGATAGATAAGAAATAATAGTTTTAAGTTAGTTAATAAGTATTCCCCCACTTACTAACAAACTATCACAAGAGATCTATGAGTGAATTACTGTCGTTATGACATCATAACGGTACTGCATTTCTTTTTATCTGACGTGGATTATTTTCTCGGATACCAACCAGCACATCAACGAGGCAAAGTGTAATTTACCAAGGAAGGCAACAGACATCGTACTGCAATTCACCCAGCTTGTTATCGTTCAACTATTATTAGCCAAGCTGCCGATATTTATCCCACCCATCACAATTTATAAATTGGTTGGTATCAAATTCATATTATCTCCCAACACATCAACTCAGTTTCTAAATTGTGTCACCTTTCCCACTCTACTGCAACACCTCAGCCCTCATAATTCAATATTGTACAACCACACATACGTACTTATACTACAATACCCTCCGGAATGATGAATAACAATACGTTTGGTCTTCCCGACGAGATGCAGTTGCAATACGATGCAGCACAACTTGGAAATCTCATGAGAGGCGGAGGTGAATTTATTTATTTTATATAACAGTATATATTGTGGGTGGTGTACCGTATATTTAAATTATGTGGTGGTGCATGGTGTGGTATTATATGATTCATTGTATATTGGTTGTTAATGTTTTACTCACCATTAAATTACTCCCCCTCTCTATTTAACAACTTCCCCTTAAAATATTCTGTGCCCATCATATGTCCACTTTTATATACAGGCCTTCAAGATGCATCCTCATTAGGCAAAAGAAAGTCGAATGATACAAAGGCGGCCAATAAAAAAGCAAAACCCGTCCTTACCAATGAAAGAAGAGAGGAACGTAATATGAGAGAGAAGGAACGGTCGTTGAAAATTACTCAACAGATTCATGAATTACGAAATCTCTTAAGTGTGGGAGGTGTTATTGTTCCCAAGGTGGGTATTGTGTGTTGGTATTAATTGTTTATATTTATCCTTCCAATATTGTTCTGACAATTAATCCATCTATTATAAACGAAAAACAGGGCACCAAGAGCACAATTCTTGCTGAATGTGCAAACTATATTCGTTTACTTCAACAACACCAAGTTCAATCTGAGATGGACAAGGCACAGCTAGTTCAAGAAGTACAAAGAATAGGGAACGGTGCTATTGGGGATAAGGCCGCATATGCTATTAGACATGCCGCCTCCCAAAATGGTGTGTCATCCTTGACAAACTTGCCTGACGGTCCGGTACAATCTTCCGTCGATCCTCAACAACAACAGGCAGATCCCGCAGCTATGCCCTCGGATATTCTTGCTGATAGTGAATATCGATATGTTTTCAATTCATGTTCAGTGGGGATGGCTATTGCAACTATGGGTGGTTCATTCATTGACTGCAACCTTGCCTTTACTCAACTATCATCATACACAAAAGATGAACTCAAGGCCATGACAATATTCAATGTCACTAGTCGAGATGACCTCCAAGGGGCATTTGATATGATGAGTCAACTCATTACTCCCCCCACCGGAGGATTAGATGCCGACGGCAATACTATTGATGAACCCAAGGCACAATCCCCCGTCATATTACGAAGTGCCATTCGACACCGGAGTGACCTTGGACTTAGTGTGTCACTCATACGGGGAGAGGATGGTGTTGCTCGGTATTTCAATGTAACGCTTGTCAAGTTACCCCCGTCTGCCCCAGTGGGTGGATCCCTTAGTAGTACCAAGCCTGTCCCTGCCACCGCAGAAATGTCCCCGGAAGCCGCCGCTAGTGAAGCATCGAATATTATCAGTCAAGCGCCATCGACTCAGGCTGAAGGTGACGAAAAGCAAAATGCTGCAGCCCTTGGATTGAGTGCTGCTCCTCAATACACGGCTGGTTAACCACCCCCCTCTCTTATCTATCTTATATGTACTTCAAGCTATCTTTGCGTCATGCAATGAAGCTATCACCATTATCACATCACACAAACATCACATCAACACGACCTTGAGAGAGGGGAATGAGTACAACATTTTGAAAATGTTTTTATTTGCGTACAGAGCTACAAAGCTTGTTGAGAACTTATGTGAACAAGCTCTTGATATTTGATAGAGATTGAGATCAAACAGATGCCATTTGAAGATATGCTATGAAGGCAAGATATACAGAGCTAAAGACAAACCTAGGTTTGATCTCTTTTTTCAGTAGATAATGTAAATAATTAGAACAAAATCGCGCACACACATGGAGAGCACCCTTGTAAATATAAGATCTAGAGCCTTTGTATATATCTACACCATTGTGGGGTTAGCAGATGTAAGCACAGGTGATTTAAATACTGATAGATCACCTGACAGCATCTGCCCTGAAGGAAAAAGATGAGGACAACACAACATTAGGATAGACGACGTGGCTTATCAGTATGTGTCATTATATTACTCTATTCATCAAAATAGTTTTAGATAACTCCTACCCTGTTGGCAACATCAAGGGCATCGAAATCCTTAGTAAGCTTGACATAACTCTTCTTCAATCCTCTTGGTGTGATAAGAGTGTTAATCTTCTCGGTTTCAATTTGATATAATTCCTTAACGGCAGCCTTGATTTGACGCTTGTTGGCCTTAATATCAACAATGAAAACTAGAGTATTACTATCCTCAATTAGCTTCATTGAAGATTCTGTAGTAAGTGGGTACTTGATAATACCATTCTCCAATTGGTTCTTACTTTTGACACTATTTCTAGCATATTTAGGCTTACGCTCAAGAGATAAAGTCTGGGGTCTGTAGAAGTGAACCTTGGTGTGGATCCTTGTTCCCTTCTTGGACTTACCGCTCTTTGTGAGCTTCTTGGCTACTGCTGCTGCTTTTGCTGTTTATATAGATCGGCAATAGAGAAGAAGGAATTAGTTAGAGATGAAAGATGATTGTATTGCAAATATCTGGTATCTTCTTCTACACCGTCGACACCTTGCCGTATCTACAACGATTGCAAAGTAGCCAGCAATTTATACAAACACCAAATGAAATGGCGCCTCTGGTGAAATGATAGCAAATGAAACGCTATCAACCACCACAAACTATTGCTATACATAAAGGCCTCTAATGCATCAAATTTGAGACGCTCGTCATCCCCTCCAACACCCCGACAAAACACAATTTTCCTAGAGTTTCGAAACTATAGATATTGATGCATATAATACCGATAGTAACTTACCACCTCCTGCCATCTTGATATAATATTGACTCCTATTGACTGCTATCAAAAAGTAAAGGGCGTGAGGGTGTCTGTAAATTGAGATGTGTATCTTTGAGTAAGCAGGTAAAAAAGACCTAGGTATCTTTTTATGAGAGTATGAATTGGTGAACAACTTTATCATCTTTTTACGTACCTAAGACCTAAAGCAGTCAAGATATTAGTGCAATGTTAGGTTGTTTATATAGGATAAGCAAGGTAAGTAGTAGGTATCGATTGGATTTGTCGGTTGTGTGTGGCGGAAGTTGGTTGTTGAAGAAAATGTGCACATAATATGTGAGCAAAAAATAGCATTGCAAATTGCAAAGATTTGGTGCATGCTTCTGCAATAGGTATAAATAATATATAAACTAACCCACAACTCATCTCTAAACGCCCTTTACGGTAGTCAGGGGAGTTAGTATAGAAGCAAAATAAATATGAGGCGAGGAACAAGAAGTGAATGTGGTCTTGGCGCTTCGACTCGATTGCTACAACAAGATTTTTTATCTGACATCCTCAACAATATAACATTATCCGAAGGGGATAAGTTGTTTCAAGATCCTCCGCCAAAAGAAGATTGTCCAATTTGTATGCTTCCAATGCCATACTCGACAGGGTTAGGTGGAGTGTTTCATGCATATGCATCGTGCTGTGGGAAGGAGATCTGTTCTGGGTGTTTGGTAGCAGCGGATGATGAAATAAACAAGGGGAAGATGAAAGAGTTATGCTCATTTTGCAGAGTACCACTACCAAAGAACGGTAAAGAGCATTTAAAGAGATACAAGAAGAGGATGAAGCTTAATGATGCTGAGGCATTCTTTATGGTGGGGGGCGCTTACGAGCGTGAAGAATTGGGCTTACAAAAAGATATGAGCAAAGCATTAGACTTGTGGAATAAAGCTGCAGATCTTGGGTCAACTAGTGTTCATTACTCTATAGGTATTGCATATAATAATGGTGACGGAGTTGAGAAGAATCTATGCAAAGCGATTCATCATTGGAAGCTTGCAGCAGTTGGAGGGCATGAACAAGCAAGGCAGCATCTCGGAATGGCAGAGATAGATGCAGGCAACATAGATAGAGCAATGAAACACTTCATGATTGCAGCGAGAAGTGGGGAAGAAAACTCTTTAAGAGCCGTAGGTGATGGATACAAAGCTGGCCATGTGACAAAAGATGAATATGCAAGGACACTTAGAGCACATAAACACACTTTAGATGAGATAAAGAGTGAGCAGAGGGATATTGCATACGAAGTTTATAAGCAGGGACGACTTTCAGTCAATTAGATGGCCTAATGGAAATATTTATAGATCAGGATCAAGAGTCGACGCTCTCTGCACTCTCACTAATGTTAGTGGATGCTGCTGTTGTATATTTAGGATATCATATTCTAATAACCAGCAGCAAGCCATCGTTTAATTATATAAGATAATACATCAATAAGCAATCACCTTCTAGATTATATTGATCAAGATCTTATCATCCTCGTTAGTGGCAGTTAGTGAAAATAGTTAGAGCTCAGAGGTATCCTTTTATGAGAGTTTCGCCGGAGTAGACAAACTAAAAACCATAGTACCATACATACCGTATTGAAAAGATTTATAAGGAGTGTATTATTGTGAAGAAGAGGAGCGGTGATTCCTGTCGAGATGAGTGCAACGCCGAAGATTTGTGACGAGTGTGGTTTGTTCGAATTAGAGCCAAACAAAAAGATGTGCACAACATGTGAAAAGTTGAGCGAAGTAAAAAAGATGGTACCATACAACCATCTCCTAGTGAGAACCAAGCTAATGATATTGATCTCTTAAACGATTAAAGACACGGATAAAGGCTGGTGATGCAGAATCATGTGTCGAGCTGGCTGAAAAATATGATAAGGGTAAATTGGGATTACCACAGAGTAAGAATAAGGCCATTGAGTTGTGGAATAAGGCAGTAGAACTTGGTTCAGTTGGTGCACATGATCATCTCGCCCATGCATATCATACTGGTGATGGTGTGGCGAGAGATAAAGAGAAAGCTATTCAGCATTGGGAAGCTGCTGCAATGAAAGGACACGAAGCAGCTAGGTACAATCTGGGGGCTATGGAGAAAGATAAAGGAATCAAGAGCCGAGCAATGAAACCATTGCATATGAAACGAGCATACAAACACTTCATGATTGCAGCAAAGAGTGGATTTGATTTGTCGTTGAAACAGGTTGGTGAAGGGTACAAAGATGGATATGTGACTAAAGATGATTATGCAACTACGTTACGGGCGACAAAGAGTCTCATGACGAGATGAAAACTGATGAAAGAGATAGGGCGTATGAGGCTCGTAAACTGGGATACTTTTCATAATGAAAATGTTATAGATCAGGATCAATATCATTATCTTCTACACTAGGTCCCATCTGCTGAGGTATATTAGTAGACACCGCATTACTCGTTGTTGATGCCGCTGATGATTGAAATGAAAATGAAGCAGGCTTGAATTGAAACTGTTGTACAACCTTTTGTTTCTTCTTATCCGACCATTCATTATCACTATCATCATCACTGTCTGTATCTAATGCTGCATATGGATTGTTTTGACTTTGTGCCGCTTGTTGTTGTTGTTGTGTTTGATTATCTGATATATTTGATACACGTAGTTTCCAATTATGACTTGCAGCTGCCGCTAGACTACTTTGCCCTGGTATAGCTGTGTAAGATGTAGTAGTACCTCCTAATACAGGATTAGCTACCATCATACTCTGTTGATGATTACTATTACTACTACCAATCTCATTCATACCCCGTGCAACTTCATTCGCAGCATCATCTACCAATTGTTGTGTACTTTTGGGTGCCAAACTAAGTGTAGCTGGAGCAAATTTTGGTATAGTAGAAGAAGAAGATGGTCCTGCAAACTTACTCCCCCATCCTTTCTTCTTTTGTTGTTTTCTATTACCCTTCTTCTTCTTTTGTATTTCAGCCTTCCGTGCAGATAATGCAAGTGAACGTTCTTCTAATGATGCATATTGATGATTGAAATCATCTTGTTCTGAACCGTGCTTACTATTTCTTGCTCTCTTCTTGCCTGGATGCTGTTGCAGCGAGTTGTCTAATATTTGCTTAGTATTTCCCTCTCCATTATTTGGAACAGCTCCGCCTTTCTTCCCTTGCTTGCCATCGATACCAATTGATGCATTTGCATTACTTTGCTTAGAAGAATGGGTAGTACCACCTTTCAATACCGACACACCGTATGTAGAAGAAAGACGTTTCTTCTTGGCTGCTGCCTGCTTCTTCTTTGTTGCATTGTTCCTCTTCTTGCCCATTGTCAATGGATATTTGTAACTATATACATACTCTCCTCCGCCTCTTGCTTTTTTTGCTCATGAAATTTGTGGTGAAGGATACCGACAGCAACGCATTGAAAGTGCAGTTAGTGTCAGAGGAAGAGGAGGGGAGACAAGTGGTGGCGTCCATTGGTAGCAGTCGAGGAACATATCTCATCAGTATGATCTTTAGATTTATTTTATTGGCAATTCTGCTGGCATTCTTTTGCAATGTTATAGTGATAGAAGCATTCACTACTCCACATATTACGAGTTCAATACATCATACAACCTCAACATCTACTCAACATAATGCTGGGTTTATGGATGATCTAAGTAAATTCTTTGGTGGATTGGGAGTAGGAAATGATGGCATTGATGAACAAAATGATATAGCTGAAGTTGACGGCGTTTATACAGGAAGTAAACGTATCATCACAGTGCCGTCAAAGAGTATGAAAGCCGGAGGTCTTCGTCTATATTGCAATTTATACTTAATGGGGCTTCAAAATACACCAGAGGATGGTTGCTGGAAGGCATCTAAAGCAGATGATTCAGAAGTTAATCTTCGCTACAAAGATTTATCTGGAAGTATCATTATTAGATTCACTGATGATGGGATAACTGTAGACAGATTGGGATCTGCACCATCTAATAAGTACTTGATGCACGAAAGTGTGATACTTAATGGCTTCCTAGATGAGCTAAAGGCCATTGTATTTGATGGGGATATTAGTGAAGCAAATCGTCTACTAACGCTTGTTGATGATAACGATATTGAAAAGAATAGAGAGGCAATATCTTTTGGGTAGACGTCTATTTGATATGATATTGTGCGATGTCAAATCTGAATAGCTAGCATATATAGTATGCGTTCACTCTTTAAGCTTAAGTTTTAGAAGAGTTAGCAGCATTACAGTATCCCTTCTCATACCTAGTGTCACACTAAACTCTTGTATCTCTACTCCTTTGGCGGCTCAACTACTCCGATAACTTTATGTTCCTTCAAGTATGCCGAATGAGCAGGATGATTCAGAGGGAATAATGTAATAGTGACCAAGAAGTTGGGTACTACCATATTTGCATGTCTCAATACTTGACTTAATGTAGCGGCCGGGTGGATTTGTACCACTGGAGAGGGATTGGGCTTTGCCCAAAGACTTCCATGTTTCTTAATCCATGCCTTTCGTTGGTGATGTAAATGTTTTCGTTCCATACATCGAGCAACAGTTGCCATTTCTGGTCCTTCGTCTCCCTTTAATGCTCGGGATGATTCATAGAAACGCATAGTTGCTCCCTGATCTTTGAGTCGTTCAACACTCTCAGGATGAATGATTTCATTGCCCTTGTCATCTAAATCTGTGTCTTGGCAATGAACTTCAAAGTACACAGAGAGATTACCGCATCTAAACTCATTATTGAAATCCCAAGGCATATCAGTCTCGTATGTGCCATCATCTTCCTCTTGTTCTGGGAACATTTGTGCCATCCTCAATGCAATCATTTCATCTTCTCCAAAGTGTTCGATAAAGTCTGATTGATGATGTGATGGATATACAAACAATACTGGCCATGTCCACTTTCCATCTTGCATCTGTCTCTTTGGTAATTGTCCAGTATGTGGATAATGATGATGCCATTGTGACTCGGCCTTCTCATTCCCTTCCTCATCCTCTTCATCATCTTTCACAGTTCCAACAAGTGTTACCCTTCCCAATGCAATATCTTCTTCCTTGCAATATCTCCACACTTCCTTAATACGAGAGGTACGTTCGGCTCGGGAACGTTCACGCTGTTGTCGAAGTTGACGTGCCTTGCGAATTTTTGTACCTAACTTTGTTTGTAATTGGAGTAATTCTTTATTATCCTTCTCAATCTCTAATCCAGAATCAATTGCATTGCCTGCCTCCTCCCAATTTTGTAACATTTGATGAGCTTTCGCAAGACGATACCATGCTTTAATATTCTTTGGATTGTGCTTAACTGCCTTATTGGATTCATCTCTAACAAATCCCCAATTCTTAAGACACATATGTGCCATTGCACAATTAGCACAAATAATAGAACGCATTTCATCTAATTCTTTTTCTGTAAAGAATGGATCATCCTCTGCGGCATTTAATTCCTCAATTGTTGGTACATAATCTTCATTCTTTGGTGTTATACGATTTGCCCAATGATATGCCTCGTAGTAATGATTTACTGCATCTCGATAGTACTATATATTTTTGTATTTGTAGAGTACAGTGTGCAATGTGCATAAGATATGTACAATTTATGATATACTAACAAACATACACAATAACATCCCATACACTTACCTGAATATTCTTAGCAACATTCTTCCTACCCAAAGCAATACTATCATTCCCCTTCTTCTTACAATCTAACATATTCTTCCCAAGTGTCTCACCATCATTATGCAATGATGAAAATGCATCCTTCAATCCACTCCTTTCTAACTCCTCATTATTCTCGGCAAATATTGGTGGTATGAAATCATCATCTAATAATTGTTCTAAATACTTTTCACGTTCTTCGGGTGATGACCATCCTTTGCCCTGATCGATTGCCATTGATATTGCTTCGGAGAGGAGTTTATCGGTTTCGTCTGGTCCGTCGGGTGAGGCTTGTGCTTCGGCATCCCATTGTTCTTTTGTTGCCTTCATTTTATTAACGAGTTCTTGCTTCTTGATATCATCTTTGTTGTTAGAGTCTACCATTGTTGCTGATATATTGTGATATTATCTTATATCGAGATGGATGATGGAGATGCGAGAGTTTTATGTAGGAGATATCTTTTAATAATTGAGATCGTATCTTCGGAGATCAAAATGTACGGTACAGTAGAATTGTTTTTCAATTTACAATATAACTAGATGATATATGCGGCAATAGCAAAGTGTCATACAACCAATTAATGGTCTAAGAGTTGTAATTGTCAATAGCAATGCTGTAATTTTTGTGGCCCGGGGGAGGGAGATCTAAGTAAGTGATTACCTGCGACTCCTGATTCCCGTTAGGCTCCCTCAAACTCTTTTCTCTTCTTCACTTCTCTTGACCTCTTCATCTCTCTGAGCTTATTGATGGGTGGTATACTATTTAAGGATATCACCATGAACCGTCAGACAATTGAGGAGCCTAGACGTTCGGCAAGACTTGCCGCACAAAATGTTGGGAATAAGAATGAGGGGAGTAATAACACATCTTGTTCACAAAGTAAGAATAGAGTCGGTAGATTCGAGTTGGTGAATGTGGAAGACGAATCAAGTCCTCGTGATGATGAAGAATTAAACAAATCTATCAGTTCTTCCTTCCCTATTGATGTGGCTACCATTTCTCTTGATAGATGTAAGTTTGCTCAAGTGTGCATAAGATGTGTACAAAATATTTTGATACATGCTTACATTTCTCTCTTCTACATGACTCAGGGAAGGCAACTGGTTTAGATAACAACACATGTCAAAAGTATGTTGTGCTTGACAAGAATTTAGCTAATCATGTTACTGATCTACAAAAGAAGACTACAGAACCAAAAACAAGCATCCCATTAGGCAACTCTGTCTTGGTTACCCCGTTTAATAGAAATGTAATGTCAACTGCAGATCTTGATTCAGTCTTGCCAAGTCATGATATGTTATATCCTCAATGGAAGGCATTCTCCACAGCTTTAGAGAGCTACTCCGGATCGTACAATACACTATTTGTCGGTTTTGCGTCGGTACAATTGGACACTTCTATTCTAAGCATGCTGACTCCGGGTATAATTTCTCAACAGGTGACAAGTCTCTACTTCATGGGTAACAATCTAGGAGGTGATGAATTACTTCTGTTGTCTGATATCATTGAACAATCTCCTACTTTGGAGGCTCTAGCCATCTGTCGTAACAAACTCGGAGATTTGAAGAAGGGAGTATCCAATCGACTAGCTAGTGCTATCAGGACTCATCCAAATCTTCAAAGACTTGTTTTGGCATCATGTGGTATTGGTAATAACAAGACTATACTATCATGTATCCGGAACAAGTCTCTACTTTCCATCGATATGAGCAGTAATGATATGTCATCCGATGCAGCCAAAATCATTACCAAGTTTGTTGCCAAGGCAAAGAACCGTCGTGTTGCACAATTGTGTTTGGAAGATAATAATTTCAATGATTGCGATGCTATTCTCTTTGCTTCTGCACTTCGGCTCAACAATACACTCACATCTCTTGATCTTGGCAAGAATGTCATCACTGATGATGGTAAAAAGATACTACTCAAGTGTTTGTTTGATGATAGCAGCTTGAATGCAGTATCTGACTCCAATCACAAGTGCCGTATTATTGTTCATAAGAAGAAGAATGGTAGATTTAGAGACTACTTGACTGATGAGACTGGCCAAGGTGTCGAGTCGTTCAATGTTTCTAAAGTCTCGCACAAGTTTGGCCGAAGGAATAAGATTCATCACTGCATGTTTAATCCTTCATCAGATGGTGGCTTTGTCTTGAGTCACTATGAAGATATGTCTTTAGAGATCTGGCCGGAGGTACTAGGGCTTATCAAATATAGATCCACAACTGATACTGTTAGTCTGGCTAAAACGCAGACTCTCATGTTTGAGCTGTTGAGAGCTACACCTTGCATCTTCCTTTCCAAGAATACTCAGGTCCAGGTTGTTATCTCACGCAAGCGAAAGTTTTATCGTTGCTAGATCCTTTTGTAGATTGTAATTGAAAGTAATACCCTGCTTGTGCACAAATCTTGTACTGTACTCATTTGTCAGTGAACTTGTTTGCATCAGGAACTATCGCCCATGAAGGTATAGAGCTCGTGCCTTCTTTAGAATCATTTGAAGTTGCTTTCTTCTTTGGCTTTGCTTTCTTCTTCTTCTTGCGCTTGTCTTCAATGATGAATTGTCCGCCTCGAAAGGTGTTGACCACTTGCTTGCCATTCACTTCAGTTACTCCGACAGAGTTGGCTCCTGTGCCTTTGGCACCTTGCATTGTTGGCATACGAACACCTGCCTTTCTCATACTTTCTGTTCTGACACTGCCGCCATTTGCTATAGCCATTGCAGCCTCTACTCGATAAGCGGTTGCTTTCTTGACAGCTTTCAATTCATCAACTAATCGATCCGAACTCATTACTAATGCTCCGGCACCTGTGGCAGCTACACGAACCATTCCGTCATTACTAGCAACAATCAGTGATCCACTTGATACAGATAACTTGCCTTGAGTGATGGACTTTGCATCTAAACATCTCTTTTCTATATAGGAATCAGCAGAAGCACCGACGCCACTATAAACTATTCGTACACCTCTTCCAGTATCTTGTTTTCTATACTCTCTATCAGGCAATGATACCTTATCAACATTTCCCGGTCCATCACCCAATGGTCCATTCGTCTTTCTGCCAAATCCATCAAATACACATTCAATTCTCCATCCTTTTATCCCATGCAGATCCTCTAGATCGCGAAGAAGTAACTCACGAGCTTTTTGTGTATTGCCATTTGTCATTTGTTTCTTCAATCTTGGCCATTGAAATATGACATTATATCCATCTACTAACATTAATGCTCCCGCCGATGTTCCATTACCATTACTCAATATAACATCCCAATCAACTTCTGAATTACGACGTCGTTTATCATCTATAACTTGTTGTTGTTCTTGTTCATCTAATCTTTTACGATATCGTACTCGCTTTTGATGCTTAGTTTGACGGAAGGATGTTTGTGATGATTTTATATATTCTTGATTTAACTTTGCATATCGTATTTGACGTTTAATTGGTATATTAATTTCGTTTGTTACACGCATTGGTTGTATTGGCTTTGGTGTTTCTGATAATGGTGGAGAGGATGCTTTCTGCTTCTTTGGTCTCTTCTTCTTTCCGTCTCCTTTACCGTATAGGTTTGTTGATATTCTATATGAATCTTTGTATTGATTTATATGTAGAGTAGGCCGAACGAGGAAAGATTCAAGTATAGAACATTGCAACAATCCAATTATCACCACATGAAAGATATGCGTACTACAACACCTCATCTTTTATACCTTGAGATCTCCCAAGTTGTTGCAATGAGCTTATCTTTCCTCCTCTCTGATGTCTCCTTCTCCTTCTCTATACGCATACGACTTAGTACTGTGAGTATCTATATACTATATCTCAATAATCTATCCTCCTCTATCATCACAACTTCCAATGCCATGAGTCACTGCATTGAGGATTTTATTCTCCCCCGTGACTCTAGCTAGCTAGAGGTAATCTTTTCCCCCGGGTTTTAGTCAAAGTTCATGTGTTCATCAAGCTAGGCGGATTAGAGAAGTAAACTGAAGTAAACAATACCATATATAAGTTGAAGAGGATAGTCCGAGCAGAAGTGATAAATAACATGGGAAATATGTTAACAATGAGTGGTTGGGGTGAGATATCAACAGACAACAAAACGTGCACATCATATGAACAAAATTCTGAGCATAACCAAAAAGCAGATGGTGCATGTGAATCTGACGATAAATTATTGTTTCAAGAACCGCCACCAAAATTAGATTGTGATATCTGCTTCCTTCCAATGCCATTCACCAAAGGAGTATGTGGAGTTACGACATCGTATATGCCCTGTTGTGGGAAGAAGTTATGTCTGGGCTGTATTGCGGCGTCGTATGAAGAAATGAAGAAGGGGAATATGAAAAATGGTTGCCCATTTTGTAGATTAGAATTACATTGGTCGGATAAAGAGTTATTGAAGCGACTGGACAAAAGGATGAAGTTGAACGATGTTGAGGCCTTTTATTTGATGGCACTGTATCATAATAATGGGAGTTACGGATTACCAAAGGATTATAAGAAGGCAGTGGAATTGTGGGAAAAGGCAGCAGAGCTTGGGTCAGTTTGTGCTCATGCTTCTCTGGCGGGAGCACATCATTGTGGTGAAGGATTCGCGAAGGATGAAGAAAAAGGAATGCATTACATGAAACTTGCAGCAATAGGAGGGCATGAGCATGCAAGATACACTCTCGGTATTGCGGAAGCAAATAATGGCAATATGGACCGAGCAATGAAACACTTGATGATTGCGGCAAGGTGTGGATATGAAGACTCGTTGAAGGAGGTTGGAGAAGGATATAAAGCAGGACATGTTACAAAAGATGAATATGCAAGTACATTACGTGCCTATCAATCTACTTTGCATGGGATGAAGAGTGAACAGAGAGCAAAAGCTGAAACTTATGAGATGTAAAGAACTGAAATGATATGAGCGACTTTTTGCGAATTCTTTCTGATTACATGATCCTACTAAATGAGCTGCTACTCAACACACTTCGTGGAAATATGATGTGAATTTCTAATTAATTATATTGAGAGAGATCTGGGCAAGTTTTATCACTATTGATTAATGAATACACATTGTAATAAAATAACCCCACACATATTGTACAAACAACATCCAACAAACATATACGACGAGATGGTGAACTGCCTTATGGATTGTTCCCGTATCTATTGTCCCCTCTAATAATTGTTTAGTATCCTGTTTCTATATTCTTTTGCAACATCAAGTTTCTCATCCCCGCCTTTATTTCTCTAAACCAAATACATAAATCAAAGGCTACTACTACTTGTTGCTGCTTCTAAACTATCGTCGATCTCGATGGTGCCTCATACGGTACTACATCATCTTCTTCTACGGATATTTTCTGATCTAATATCTCTGATCTATGCGCTGCTAAAATAGTTGCAAAGGAAGCCAAAAGAATTGATTGCACAAGGCAGACGAATCCATTCAACCTCTCTCCATCAACTGACAATTCATTTGCTAATCTATCTTCAATGTAACCGAATAGACTGAAGTTCCAATGTTGAATGTATTCCAATGGTAAAGTGGATATATAATTGTTATTCAAGGGATAATCCGATATTTATAAAGTTCCGTGGTAAATACCAATCCAATCCATGCAACAATCAATCAAAAGAGAAATATCGTCAGTTAGTTGTACATTCAAACCATGCAACACATAAATCGATACCAATAAACACCACTTACATAAGGAATATCAAAAAGAACATTTGAGAAGCAGCAACAACAGTTCCCATGAAAAATCCAACAGCTACACTACTTTGGAATTTTCTCATTATTACAGTTCCACCAATACATAGTAAAAGTAATACTATTGCTGACCATAAACTAACAAATGCTTCTGTACCACCTCTAGATGACATTGTATACATTGCAATTATTAGTTGTATAACTGATATGAAGAGTATAAAATACCTGCATTGGATAATTACAAGAAAATGGAGAAGGGGTTGTGTTTGTGAGTGATAAGGTGAGAGTTGCAATGTTGATACTCAACCCCAATAAATAGCTGTTCAATAACACAAAACATACGCCATAATAATTCCAATAAGAACTGCCCTTCCAGTATAATATCGTTACCATAGGTAACTCTCTCAACACATATAAATACAAAATGATGCACCAACTTTATAAACAAAAAAAAAGACGTACCACCAACCGGCTATTAATTTACGACTACTTCCATCACATAATGTGAGTGAAAGGAAGGTTGTTACGCTCGATAGAGCGGAACCCATTGTATATATATATATACTCTAGTTGCCACACCGATTAGTACAACAAAGACAAATCGGCTCTTCAAATAATTTATTGCAGTTAGGATACCGTTTTTTCAACTCTCATACAAACCAACGCCATGAGTTGTGCCCCATGCCCCATGCACACGGGTGGATGTAATAAGAGGATAAGCTCATCTAATATGCCGGAGACTAATAGTAATACATCAGAAAGTAGTACTGAGTGTGGCGGTGAAATGACGACAGCCAACAAGAAAATGCACACATCAAATGCACAAAACATTGATCATTGCAAAGTGAACATAAACACGATGATAATATCAAAAGTAGTAGTGATAATGTTGGTGATATCGCTGATGGTATTGGAATGGTAGAAATTTCCGATAAAGATAGTAGGAGAGCGGCCATCTCCGCTGATAAACAACGCCTAAGCGAGGTAGCAAAAGAAGACAAAAAATCTAAAGAGTCAACTGATGATATCGATAATGTGGATGATCTTGAAAAGGTGAATATTGATGATATCCTGTTTCAAGATCCTCCGCCGAACAAAGATTGCCCGATATGTATGTTGCCCATGCCGTTTGCTAGAGGAATGTGCGGAGTAGATGATGCCTATATGCCATGCTGTGGGAAGACTCTATGTCATGGGTGCATGGTAGCCGCGGATAGGGAAATGGATAAGGGAAAGATAAAATCTTGTTGCTTATTTTGCAGGACACCACTGCCTAAATCAAAGAAGGAATTTGATCAGAGAATGAAGAAGAGAATGAAGTTAAATGATGTTGATGCATTTCATGAGCTAGGTACCATGTATCTCGATGAACAAATGAGACTATCAAAGAAGGTCACGAAGAAGACATTGAAAATGTGGCATAAGGCTGCTGAGCTTGGTTCATGTAAATCGCATCACGACCTATCTATTATATATTCGAATAGAGATGAAGTGGAAAAACATAAGGAAAAGGCTACATATCACTTGAAGCTCGCAGCTATGGGAGGGCATGAATATGCAAGGTATAAGCTTGGTATGATTGAGTATCATTTAGGCAATATGGACCGAGCAATGAAACACTTCATGATTGCAGCAAGGTGTGGATATGAAGACTCTCTGAAGAAAGTCGGAAAAGGATACAAACATGGGCTTGTAACAAAGGATGATTATGCCAAGACATTACGTGCTTATCAAAATATTAGCAATGACATGAAGAGTGAACAGAGAACCAAAGCTGAGCAGAAATAGGTTATGGAAGGAAGCTGTGTAGAGTAGAGCTTCGGTGTATTTTCCTAAACTCAGTCTGATAAGGAAGAACAGACAATTAGGGTCTTAGTAAAAACAGTTGAGGGAATTTAGTTTATCAGGCATTGTATCTCGCTTTGTTTATATCTTTGATTAGATTTAACGTTTACTCTTCTTCCGAAACTGATACTTCAAACATCTATCAAGAATAGATACCCTTAGAGCAATAGATGACAACGATGCCTCACTCATAGCTCTCCACTGTTTTGGAATCGAGGCGTATAGTTGAGTTGCTTGAGAGTGGAACCAATCATTCGAGATGGCATCTTCCAGTAACAAAACACACTTCATAAGCGATTCCGGTCCTTGTGCATCCTTAACAAAGTTACGCCATAATGCAGCTCCTTCAGCGTCCCATAAACCATTAGGAGTTTTCGATCCGACAGATCCCCGAGGCAAAGCAGCTTCAATAAGAAGAATAGCTCCCTTCAATTGACCAAGTAGCTTCTCGTCTTGAGATGCTGAGGGTCGTGTTATTGCACTCTCGAATACATCAACTTTGGTAGCTTGAGGTGATCTAGCACGTTTCTTTGCATGCAAGAATTGGTATGCAAACATTGACCCCAATGCTGTTGGGGGCGACGCATTATTGGCATCACTAAAGTCTTGAAGAACCTCACCTTGCACCTCCGTGTTGGTACTATTTGGCTCGACTACCCTATCAGGGGTTACCCACTGGTCGAATCTGCTACTCCAATTCTTGTAATGGACGAGATATCCATTGACCCTCTCAGTATCAGGATCTTTCGACACATCAACAACGACTGCATCCCAAAGGAATTTACCCTTCTCGGACTCAACTAGAACATCTTCATCCTCAACAAAAGGTGCACCATAATCTTGCTCTTCCTTGTCTTTCCTCTGCCTTTTTGGTGAGGGCTCAACATCTTCTGATTGCTGAAGGATATTCTCAAAGAGTAAAGTTGACCATGTTCGATCCTGAATAATCTTCTTTGCCTCGGGAAAGATTTCATTGAGTGATTCGCTCAAGGGATTCTTACCAAGGCATGTAATGACCGATGCAATCTCCTCTGGCTTGTGGAATCGATACCATTGTTTAGTAGATTCCGCTGACGATTCGGCATCTGATGAAGGAGTACTTGAGCAAATGAAAAGAGACGATGGCTCAGCACTAAACACCCAGTATGACCTCCCGAAGGGATCGTTTCCGATGGGGATGGACTTGCCGCAAGCTAACGCTGCTTCCCTTGTCTTGTTCGCTCGGTATAAAGTATGACGCTCGGAAAGTAGTTTCTCCTTTCTACTCTTGTGCGCTGCCATTGCACAAACCTCATGAGCAGCAACCGAACCAGTAATAATGGATAAGTCCTTGTCGCTACGAAACTTGAGCTCTGATTGGAAGCCAGTCGGATTTTGAGGAAGAAACTGACAAGCAACTTCATCAAAATTCTTACTCGCGTCCATGTGCTTGTTTCTGGCAGTAACAAGCTCACCGCCCACGCGCACCCTGACGGTAACGTGCTTAGTCTTCTTCTCCTCTTCCTCGGGTGGTGGAGCATATGAGAATGCTTCGGGAGGAGAATTATCAGGGATCTCAGCAATCATGTAGGTGGTTCTTCCATGCACGGCATGAGGGAAGGTCTCTCTCCACTCTTGTTCATTTGGTGCGCGGATCAACGGAGCTCCAAGAGCCACATCTGTCAGCTTGCAATACTGACATACACCACGGCATCGAACGGCAGGCAAGTCGAGTCCTTTGCCCTGGCTACTAAGAGTTGCCTTTATAACTGTCGAGAGGAAGTCTTCATCAAATGAAGCACCCGTTGATTTGAGCCGATTCCCAACACAATAACCCATCAAGGCTTCCTCTCGTTTCTTCTCACGTTTAATCTTTTTGGAGAAGATAGACTCACGCTCCCTCCGTGCTTTCTCCTCTTCTGTCATCACGATATCTTCTTTCTCTTTCTTTGATGACTTCTTGCCCTTATCGGCATTACCAGTGTTGCTACCAGCCTCGTCATCGACAGAACTAATATCCATATCATTGGGACGGTGTACTACAGTAGGACCACCCTTCTTCTTTGTAACAACAGGTTCTTCTTCCGTTGATGATTTCATCTCAATATCGACCACTGGTGGCTCCTCTTTCTCCTCCTTCTTTGATGGAGGCTTATCCTTATCGGCCATCTTCTTCATCTTACCCTCTATGACGGGCATGATTACCGATGGAATGTCATCAAAATTGACAGGCTTTGACTTCTCTTCATCAGACGCAACAGTATCATCGTCATGAACATCATTCTGGATAATGTTAGCAGCACCTCTATTTCTCCAGAATGTCATCATTTTGGTTGAAAGATTTGTATTTTCTTTCGCTTCAAGCTTACTGGCAAGCTCCTGAAGGGCCTCTCCCTGAGTACACTTGGTCACTAGAAGCATGAGTAACTTTGTCCACTCTTCGGCTGTAAAGTCTTCTGAAGAGTTAGTGAGTGCGACACAAGATGCCACAGTTTCTTGGAAGGTGCCACTTGAGAGTGCCGCTTGTGCTGCCTTATCACCAACATAAGGATTGATACACCCAGGTATCGCACCCCCTACAATACCTGAATCACGGCCAAAGCTATAACCCGGGCTTTCAGACAAGGCCTGTAGACAGCGCAATGGTTCGACTTTATCTCCCCCAATTGATTTATCAACTTCTTCAATTCCCCAATACTCAATACAGCCAGAACTGGCAGATTTGATACAGTATATGATGGAAGGCTTTCCGTCTTCTGAAAAGAGGAATTTACATGTTTGGACAGTGCCGCAGAAGGATTCATTCTTAACTGTGCGACCAAGACGAGGATCAGCGGTAAGCCAACTCCTACTTGCAGCACACCGAGGACAATACCAATCACCTTTTGGTACACGTTTAACGGTTGGCTTGAGTCGATTCATGTTATACTTTGCTTCACAGGCATCACAAATTAGTACCATGGAGGTGACATCACTTTCGTGGGAAAAGATACATCTATCGTCGTCCAAATGCTCCAGCTTGGGCCTATCCGTTGATGGTGCTAGGACCCAATCAAAGAATAAGCGCTCAAAGATACGACACATTTCCTCGGCAGAGTTGACAATGAGATTAGAGGAGTTGACACAGTTGGAGTTGTGGACAATGGTACGAACATGTCTACCCATATCAGCAACGACCTCCTCAATCTCGGGATCTTGATGGTTTGATGCAAACTTATTTCCAGCCTCTTGAAGGAACTTTCCAATGTCATATAATGAAATTGGCTTCATTACAGTTTCATAATAGCCAGGGTAAAGTTGAGGATCGACGGGATAGATAAACTGTTCACTTGAATTGGATGCACAGAGAGCACGCAAAACTGATAAACACCGACGAATGAGTTCGGGGGCAAGTGGAACGTCTTCGGTGAAATCATATTCCTTCTGGACTTCTTCCACCACTGCCACTTTTGGAGATGGTGCTATTGTGGTCATAGCCGCTTTTGCCAGTGCAGCCTTGTTGATGGTATCGATGGAAACACCCTCCTTGCGGTGGTACTTCAGAATTGCTAGAGCTTCATCGCCATCTGCCTCCTCCACCTTGTCAATGAACCGCATGGCATCTGACCTCTGTTTAAACCTAAGGCTCATCTTGGGAGAGTAATAGTTTCGATCAGAAACATCTTTTCGTGAACCTGAGGTCCGCTTAATCCTTCGGAATACCCAGCCAGCAGGGAATCCTTTACCGGCAGGCTCTACTGGCAAATGCCCATCAGTTTCACCCACTGTAAGATGACCAGTAATGACAATGGCCTCTTGTTCTTTGGTCAACTTTGGCTGAACTTTCTTCGGTCGACCTGGTCCCCTCTTTTCTGGTGCTTCATCTCCTTTGGCTGAATCTTGGATTTCTTCAACATCCTCCATCTCTACATCTACAACTAAACTCTCAGGTTTGGATGATGGTTTGGCATCAGCTACTTCTGGTTCCTCCTTCTTCTCCTCTTCCTCCTTCTCAGTCTCACCAGGCTTGTCATCGGACATCGATTTGTCGGGTAATGTGGCAGTTTCAGAATTCTTCTTCTCTGCAGACTCATCTTCTTTGGGCTGTCCACTATTCTCTGTGGCTGAGCTTGGGACCGAAGCTTCTCCCTCTTTCACATCAGATTCACTTGATTTCTTTTTGTCTTGTGCATTGCCTTCCCCATCCTCATCGTCGTCATCATCATCGTCGTCATCGTTGGCATCATCCCTCAAGAGGTCTTCTTTGAGTTTCTGCGGTAGTAGGAAAATGGGGTGCAGTGGGGGGTAAACGTTAGTAATCATAATGCAAAAGACTTATCGAAACAAAACTTACAAGTGCCGCGGCCATATACTCTTCCTTGGACTGATCCATTGCTTTAAACTGCTCCTTTGACATTTCATACATCTTTTGGAAACCCATCTTTTGTCGCTTAGGCTCTTGGGTGTAGTCGGTTTGATTTGTTTGAGAATCCTCAAGAGATAAAGAGGGACATTTCTCCCTCGTAGAGTCAAGAACTCGAATCGCCAACTGCTTGGCCTTGTGTAATTCAGGAGTACTGCTACCATTACTTGAGCGGTCAATGATAGTCAGACATTTCTCAAGATCGGCAATGTATGATTCTGACTCTTTCACTTCTGAATACACCTTCTTCAAAGCAGATAGTGCCTTGGTAACATTGTCTTTGATGAATTCCATTGACGAAGTAGATTTGGACTTGATGTTGTGGAGGAAGAAGCGCCAATCAGATGGCACTGATGATGGTGAACAGGGAGTGCTCATAATAGCTCTCACAGCACAACTTCGAAGTTGATTAGTGTCGTGTTCTGGATTCTTGATACGGCCATACATCATAGCCAAAGTAGACTCTTCCATCTTCTTCCATCTCTTAGCCTCTTTTGAGTTTGGATGGCCAGTATTTCGGTGACCTTTTGCCAAGTTGGCAGCATCAACTTTAGAGTAACCAAGATCGGTCAGCACGTCATAAATGATTGCCGTCCGTGCAATTTCCTTCCAAGTCCATTCAGTGACTGGCAGGCAAGAGACATCTTCATCTCTTTGTGGACCATCTTTTGTACCATTCTTACCGATGACCTCCATAGCAGCTTGATTCCTATCAGATGATAAGATTTTAGTAATACTGGCAGAAAGAAGCACAAGGCAATGATTAGAATTTGGCATTGATACAAAAGGACACATCAATATACTGCATACTATGATTACAACTCACTCTGGAGAAATAACCTTACACAGATCAATAGCAATTCTCTCGAATAACTTAATGGCATTTGAACGCTTCGGGCTGTCTGATTTGTCTGTTCTTAGACAGTCAAAGGCGTCCTGGATAGAATCCAAGGAAGGAAGAGTGCTGGAGAGAGCCTCCCTACGATAATACCTCAAGATTGCCAGAGCTTCATCGCCATCTGCCTCCTCTAGCTTTTCAATGTAACGCAAGGCATCAGCCCTCTGTCTAAACCGCAAGCTTAGCTTGGGAGAGTAGTAGTTTCGATCATACATATCTTTTCGTTGGCCTCCTGTCCGCTTGATCCTACGGTATACCCAACCATCAGGGAACAGCTCACCAGCAGGCTCTGATGGTAGATGTTCATCCTTTTCGCCCAAAGTAGGATGACCAGTAATGGCAAGGGCCTCTTGTTCTTTGGTCAGCTTCTGCATTGTGGCCGCTGTGCTCTCACTTGATGGGGATATGACTTCAGAAAAAGAGTGAAGGAAATCCCACACCCTGATGACTTCTGGTTCATACGTTCGGGATAGTGGGGGCAGCTTGGCATCAAATGGGACGAGAATAGTCGATGTGGAGTTATCAGACCGAGGTGCCTGCATTGTCCGGTCAATCTTATTGCCCACAACTTGTTCAGCAGCCTTTCGGCGACGTTGAAACTCTTTAGTCAAGCCCCTAACAAAGTTCATGACATTACGTTCCCTCATCGAGCACGCCTCCTTGAACAGACGATCATCCATCTGGTTATTGAGTAGTCCCATTCGCCTCTCAACACGTTCCTGTTTCTTTTTGGTATCTTCTTCTTCTTTTTCACGTCTCCTATCAGTTGCAAGCTGCTCATTGAGTTTTCGTTTAATCCCCTTCTCCTGCTCAAGCTTTGACTTGGCCTCGGAGAGCTTTGCTGCCCTGATTGCCTTCTCTCGCTTCTTCTTCTGCTGCTTTTGTAGACGAATCTTGGCCTCAAGAATCAGCTCTTGCTTCCCTTGAGAGGATGATGATCGATTGGTATGGAAGACGTATGACGGAGCAAACTCAGTGCCCGGTAGACCCTCAATTAAACGTTCCATCTTTGGTAAGAAGAAGGTATCACTCTTATCCATCATCTATGGAAAAGAATGGTATGAAAAGGAGAGTTAGAACTAGAAAAGACAACAGCTTTCAATATAGTTGCAAGGACTCTAAGAACTTACCGTTGCTGGAGTGACAATCTTCCTCTTGTTGCCTTGATTACCCATCTTTGCCTTCTCGTTCTTGACTGCAGAGGACATCCACATTGTTTCAAGCTTGGATGAGTCATCTTTTGCCAGGAATGGATTAGCAGCAAATGGCGAAATGGTGGCAATTCGAGCATTAGCAAGGCCCACTGATGCATCCTTCGATCGCTTCTGGGCAGTCTCGAGCTTGTTCTGCATCTCAGCGAGCTTTTCACGAAGTTCAATCTCTTCCTCTGATCGTTCTTCTTTAACTATATCCTTCTTATCAGATTCATCTTTCTTTACTTCATCACCATCCTTGTCTTCTTTCTTAACAGTATCATCTGATTTAGCTGAATCAATTTTCTTATCAGCTTCCTTTCCTGAGTCTTCTTTCTTATCCTTATCAACATCCATCTTCTTCTCGGCATCATCCTTAACCGATTCGATCTTCTTATCATCAGTGTCCATCGCCACAACGCCATTAGACTTCTCCTCACTCTTATCTTCTTGGCTCTTGTTATCATCATCACCATTCGTGTCGAGGCTATCATTCAACGGATCGTGAAGTATAGGAGGCTCAGAAGAGCTATCAGGCTTAGAAGAGCTACCAGGGTCATGAAGTATAGGTGGAGATGAGCTCGTACCACGCTTCACTGGAGATGAACTAGTACCACGTGTCCCATGTACTTTGGATGGTACTTTGTTTTTCGCTGCTCTTTCATCTCTACGCTTCTTATTAGCTGCCTCGATCTTTGCATTAGCTGCCTCCATCTTGGATTTGACTTCATTGAATCCTTCTTCTCGAGCCACAGATAGAGCCTGCAGTGCAGAAGTGTACATGATCTCGTCAATAAGTCCAAGAGAAAGCAAAGTTTTGCCCCAGGCTTCCACAGGAGACTTTGCTAATACAGATCGAACAGACTTTCCATTCATTTCTGTTACATATCCATCTTCTGTCTCGACAGGTGGTAGTCCTAGGTTGTAGAGAGAAGATATGGTGGTTGGTTAGTGTGCACAATTCTTTAGGAATACAAGATAAAATAAACAATTATCAAACACTCACCTGCTAACCCAGAAACGACAATGTCAGGATCGGGATATGGCGCAACCTCTGTAACTCCATCATCATACTTAATCGTAATATTACAAAGTGCCTCCTGATTCTTCGATTGCTTCTTAACCTTGGTAATTGCCCCACCATACATTTTACACTTGTCAAACTTGACACTAACTCTCATACCAACCTCGGGTAATCCCGATGATTTACCCTTCTTCGATGATAGAGGCACGGCTATGGCATCAACATCACCACTCAAGTGTGCAGCGGCAACGAATGGATCAAACGGACAGGATGGTTCATTAACCTTATCTTCCTCAACACCTTCACCCCATGTAATACGAAAGATGGGGCCACTCCCCAAATTATTCTCATCTACCAACTTTGGTTCTAAACTCTCCAAAGAAGACTTCTTACCACCCTTCTTACTCTGTGCAGCACGACGTTCACGTATCTCATCACCATCAAGTATATCACATCTCAATTTAATAATACGTCCATGGACTGGACTGAATTCGAATCGATCACATGAAAATCCCACGGGATATATAGCATGTGGATTCGAATACAACGTTCCGTCTAATGTTGATTCAGTAACATTTACATCATATTCGGGTTTAATCCGACCAAAGGATCGAACGGTATGAGTGGATGATACTCTATGGGGTAATGTTGATACCTTGTTTTGAAGTTTCGATCGTGCCGCTTGTGCTGCCTTGACATTGTCAGATGATACCTCGGGATGATGCAGGACGGGTGGTAATTTGGAGGATGGTAACGATGAAGAAGACTTTGACTTATTCACAAGATGACCCTTCTTCGGTCCTGGTTTCTTACGGAGGGTACCATCCTTGTTGACGGTTTGCCATGTACCCTTGGCTGGACCTCGTTTCTTCTTCTCTTGCTTGACAACTGCAGTACCATCATTTGCCTTGAGTTTCTTAGTGCTATTGGTATTAATATTGGGTAAGTTGGCTGCCACCGCCATGGCATCTCCTCCTCCTCCGTCCATGCCTGGTTCAACAATGGTAGCAACAACAGCAGATGAATCTGAATCCGAATCACTATCATTACCATTGGTAGGATGAGCATTGCGTTTCTGTTGTGTCTTCATATTCACAAGAGGTGTATCATCATCATCAGATGAATCATCACCATTCTGTGTAGTTAATCGTAATTCCTTACCACGTGATGGTGCATTTGGATTATGAAGAACGGGAGGAACACTCTTCTGTGTTGTAGTAGAAGTTGTGGCAACAACTGCTCCATTAGCAGTCATGGCAGACGAAACAACTTTCGGCTGCTGCTGCTGTTCATCATCACTACTTAAACTATCACCCTCACCCCTTGGTGGTCTAAATGTTTTCCCACGGGGTACAACTTCAGCTGCTGCTGCGGATGAATCATCATCACTGTCTATACTATCCACTTCACTTGATGAAGCAGCACTATTACCATCCTGTTGTTGTTCAAAGGATGTATTGTTAGTCGACATCATACCCATACTTGGCCGGCCGTAACTGTTGTACCCTGTGGATTGTTGCTGTTGGAGTTGGGTAGGTGGTTGGGGTGCAATGTTTGCGAGATCGGAATCATCGCTATCGCTATCTGAATAGTCCATTGTCTGTTTTAGGATTTATGAGGATAAAGTGTTTGGAGGGATATATGATTAGTTGAAGTTGGGGATAAGTTATAATATATTGCAATAATTGAACATATTGATATCCTCAATCCTCGTGGCCCACCCCATTCTCTCCTTGCCCCTCTTGTCCATTGGCATTGCTATATATCTTATTTTATAGCTACCGAACAATCCGAGGGCGTATTGCAATACACATTAAGGAATTCGAGGGTTGCGGCGGTGGACTTAACAACACATCACTATACCTGCCTCGGCCGGCGCCATACCTCATCCGAGGCCTATGCCCGTGTATCCACGGTATCATTATCAGCATCAACAGCGGGGTATTGGTTTACTCACCTGTATCGTTTTTATTGCAATGGTATACAGCTGGTTTATCTATGTGTTCTTTGTGGCTGTAATGTGAATCTAGTTAGCCGGCACTCTGTCACGGTGGCTCCTAACTAATTTAATGCGGTATAATTGTGCGGTATATTGTTAATGACAGTTATGCTATTGCAATAGACGTATTGATTTAGTAGTAGATATATCTATTTATTATCTACCACCGAACAACAAATAGAATTATGAATTTTCAATATTCCATGATCAAACAACAAGAAACGCACATCCAACAAACACACAACCTCAACTTCGAAAAGATCAACAATATCAAAGAGCTTGTTCACCACACAAACAATTCATCTCTCATATCTTTCTTCAGGATACCGAAAAGGATACCGTAGAAGAGTGTCCGTCTTCTTCACTACTAACTGCTGATCCTTACCTATCTACTTTATGGTGGCTGGATCGGCAAGAGGTATATTGTCTTATGAGTTGTTTTAAAAGCTACTCGGCTGCTCTGTGAACACTTTCCATCTCATCATATGATTCTTTGTATGCACGTAACGTTGCTGCGTACTCCTCTTTTGTAACGTCGCCATCTTTGTACGCTAATCTAACACACTTCAAAGAATCAACGTATCCGCATCGTGCTGCATACATTACGTGGTGCATTGCCAACCTGTTATTTCCCATCCCTTCTTCGATACCACCAAGGCCATGTCGTGCATTTTCATGCCCTCCCATTGCTGCAATCTCAAAGTGATGCCTTGCCTTTTCCGCATCTTGCTCAACACCTGCACCCCGCATATATGCATCTCCTAATCCTGCATGAGCCTGAATCGACCCAAGATCTGCTGCCCGATTCCAAAGTTCACATGCTTTACTCAAGTGCCGCGGCAATCCCCAACGTCCATTATAATACTGATCCCCGAGCGCATAAAATGCGTATGCATCTTTTAGTTTCATCCTCTTCCTGCACCTTTTCAACTGAATGAGAGTTAGGCACCCTACAAAACAGGCACAAATCTTTCATCTTTCCCTTCCTCACTTCTTTCCTTGCTGCATCGATGCATCCAGTACACACACGTTTTCCACAGCAATATTGATACGAGAATCTGACTCTTCCATCAAGTTCTCCACAAAATGGCATAGGTAACATACAAATGGGACAATCTTCTTTTGGTGGAGGATCTTGAAATAATTGTCTGTTTTTAATCTCCTCTTCATTGATTGTCTCATACACCTTTGTTTTGAATAGCACGAAGTTAGGATGATTCATCATTTCTGGTTCATACAACTCCATGCCTTTAATGTCATTATCAATTCGGTTTCTGTGCTTAGAATAAATACTACTAATTTCATCTTGCGCCGATGTAAGAAAATGATGTTGATCTTCTTTTTCTGCTAACTCAGCTTGTTTAATGGCGGAGGAGATAGCCGATCTACTACTATCTTTATCAGATATATCTACCTTTCCAATACCATCAGCAATATCATCAACATCTGACACCATCTTTTTTGCAATGCTCAACATTTTGTTCATATGATGTGCACATCTTATGCTCATCGCCGCCAACACCGCCACTATCACCTCCGCTACTCTTAGCACATATATCAGATGCACTCATCATACTGTTCATTGTAACCGTCCAGTACTGATAGACCACTGTAGTAGACAGTAGGTACAACTCACCACAAAACAGAAAACAAAACAATCAGTTTTCATGCTGAAACTCTTTAGATGGATAAATACCACATTCTTAAAAATTAAAAATGCTGATCGGAATACAATACTCATCTCGCGTTGTATAGGTACTTCCTGTGTTGTAGGATATAAGATGATGAGTAGTATATGGCGGCTAATATCTCTCTTGGCTTCTGCAAGAGTAGTTGCCTTCATACATCACCCATCATCACGGAATAGCATTGTTATACTATCAGAGAAGGAACAAAGAAATAGTGATGACTTCCCAACATGGTTAAAGGCCTTGACTAAATGGGATACTACTACTCAAGATGATACAACAGCTACTACTCGATCATTTCCATTTGCAACTCGAAAAAAGATTTGGGAAGAAGAAATGAGTCCTTTGGTAGCATCACTATCAGGTATGGCAAATATAGAAGCATTAGTAAATGTTGCAAATGAAACCACAAATATAGATGATGATGAGATGGATTTGTTACCCGATATAGATGATTTGAAAAGATCTTTGTTGTTTAGTGATAAGGTTACAAATACAAAGAATGGTAAAGAGGAGAAACAACTATTCCCTTTCCTTGATAATGCTTTGAGATTTGATGAATTTGCAAAGAGTTTGAAAGAACTGACTGACCTGATACCATCAGAAGAGCAAGGTCTCAATGTAACATTTGAAGACTTGGTATCCCTTGTCCCCAACAATGATCTGTTGTCGGGAGAAGAAATGCTAGATGAGGCTTCTTCCAAATCAAAGACTTCAGTTGTAGTAACTCCCGAAAAGATATTACAAGAGGCGACACAAAGATTAGATTTTCTAATCAATGGTACAAGTTATGCATTCAATCCATCGGCTTTTCAGTCTCTAATAGTGAAAGCTAGTAAGGCAATCGAAACTGGTGCAAGTGGTACCACCACTATACTCGAACAAGCAGGTAAGGCACCGGCGGAGTATACTAGAGAATTGGTTACATATGCCAATAGTGTGATCAATGAGGGGTATGCACCGTTATTTAGTAACTATCCATCAGTAAAGAGTATACCCATCGAGCAACAGGGAAGAAAGGTTGTCAAAGCAGCTGAATATGCAACACTTTCCAGTGCTATATATGAAGAGGATGCACTTCCTCGAACTCATGCGGTTGGACATAGCGTTGTTGCGCAGGGAAAGACTGCAGATATAGGTTGGATGATTACTGATAGTCTACAATATGAAAAAGACTATACATCTGACAAGAGTGAAAAGAAGCCAACATTAGTTAGAACATTCGTTCTAAGGGGGTACGACGCATCTGATGAAGAAGTGGATAGAGAAGGGTTACTCAATGTTATCTGCACAGCAACTCCAGTACCTATACTACTCCGGAATGAAAAGCCTATGGTACAAGTACATGAAGGAATGCTCTCAATGGCAGAAGAGCTTTATAAGGAATTTGAACAGTACATTGATATGACGTCACCAAAACACAAAGTTGTCTTTACAGGCCACAGTATAGGCGGATCTCTCGCAATACTACTCACAATCTTGCTGAGGAATGATCGTGGAGCTAGTTTTGTGAAGCAGAATGTACTCCGGGTGTTCACATTTGGCTCACCACCAATCTTTGAGTTACTTGACGAATCTAAATCAGCAAACTTGAGTGATTCATGCTCAATCCTTGATGCATTCGACTTGCCATCTGATATTGTATATTCATATAATCAGCCTTGGGATCCAATACCAAGATTATTCACAAAGTATGACCCTCTGTATCCTCTCATTGATGATCTTGGTGATGATGGCTACACACCATGGGTATCAGGACCGCCACGGACCCTCAGACCTATATTGAAAACCATTTTAGAATCATGGGAAGGATGGCCTCAATATAGAGATAATGCTCGTGTCAAGTTGGGTCAAGACTTTAGAAGTGTTGGTGAGCAATACCTTCTGCTGCCAGAGGTAAGTTCTAATTTCTCGTGTTTGCAAGTATGTTTGTCAACAGCCCTTCTCATTACACTGTACTTATCTGCAAAACATATAGCCTATTCGATTTCTGACCGACAAGCTAGTATCTGTGAATACCCAAGTGCCAGAGATTGATAATATTGTGCAAATCTCTTCTAGTGAACTACTACCAGCACTAGAAGAAGTATTCCTGCTAGATACCTTTGCTATCAGTTATGTCTCGGTGGCCATACGAAGTTTCATTCATCACTTCCACCCAGCGTATGGCCCTGTGTTGAAAGATTATGCAGATAAGATACGAGAGGACGATTGGAGATGATAAATATGAGTACCTAAGATGATAAACTAGAAGATCAGCGATATGAAATAGATAAATTAGAAACTAGGCAGGTTGGGTAACTGACATATATTCAATTTAGTACGGATTAATCAAAAGTACCAAAACTCTATAACTCTATTCTACTGATCATCAACAACACATATTCTTTGTTACATAAGACAAACAAAGTTTCTCAAAATAACGGAAACAATATGAGCAAATTTAACTCATCTCTCCTCCTTGGTAATCAGTCTTGGCAGCGCCAGTCTTCTTCTTCATCAAGACGTAAGCAGCACCTCCAACAACAGCAAGGACGAATACGGTAATGGCAAAGATGGCTCCACCTGACATACCAGCGGCCTCGTCTCCGGTGATGATCTGTCCCTTCTTGTTACGTTCATACCATGATCCAGCTGCATCGGAGTCGTAAACGTGACCAGTGGATGCACGAGCCTCGTCATCCATGGCACTCAAGGTGTAACAGACAGTTCCAACATCTTCGGCATTCTTGATATCGTATGATACCCATGAGTAATCAACCTCATCATCTTGCTGCTCCTCCTCGGCTTCTTCCTCGCCGTCGGCAACACAGTTACTCCAACTGACGGTTTCTTCATCAAATACACCCTGGCAGTACTCGGATGCCTCGTTCTCCTCATCTTCGTTGTTGTCTTCCTCTTCATCGTCGCCATTCTCATCGGGGCTGTAGTACTCGATGGCCTGACAAGAGACAGACTCGGTAAGAGCCTGCTTGATGTAAGTCTCAACACTTGACATGGCAGTCTTCAAGGAGTTACCATCCTCATCGTACATGGGCAAGATGGAGGAGGCACTCTTTCCAGGAACAAGCCAGGTACATTCCTCGTTGGCAAAGACGGCTAATTCAACACCATCACCCTCGGCGGTACATTGGGCACCAACGGAAAGGGCAATATCACCCATAACGGACTCGGTTTCCTGACATTCACCAAGTTGTTCGATTAATTCGGCAACTTGCTGATCTAACTCTTCTAGAGTTTGAGCCTTGTAGGCATTCTCGTTCTCTTCATCCTCCTCATCTTGTCCCTCGTTTTCGAAACAGCTGTAGGCATCACACTGGCTACAGGAGACCATAACCTGTCCGTTGGCAAGCTTACGCTCAATGGCCTTGGCACTAAGCTTACGTTTGGTCTTCTTAAGCTTACGCTTGCGGTCCTCTGTTTAATATTAAAGATATGGAGAAGGCAGGGTAGGTGGGAAGTTAGTTTTTTTTTGTGCATAAGATGTGCACAACAATATAAAAAGTCATAATAATACAAATACAATAACTACGTACCACCCTCGCCCTCTTCACCTTCCTCACCCTCTCCTTCTTCACCTTCCTCCTCTTCTTCTGTTGGATATTAAGGTTTAAAAAAAAATAGATTATAAATTGGCGTTGAGAAAAACATACACATACAAAAAACACAATTGCAATAAGCGATGATACGCCCATAACAAACAATAACAACAAAGTTCCTTACCTTCCTCACCCTCTTCTTGTTCCTCCTGCTGTTCCTCTTCTTCTTCCTCCTCCTCTTCCTGTTCGGGGTAGCAATAATCATAATCACATCCCTCACAATAATTCTGACGTTCCTCGGCATGAACCTTAGCCATATTAGTTAACCACGTGGCCAATGGTACCATATACTTATTACCTTCATATTCCATACCCTGTCCTGAATAATCGGTTAAGTAGAAGGTAACATAGTTAGCAACTGGTACAATGGTACCAGCCTTGGCATATGAAACTAAATCTTCATCTTCGATAAGTTCTTCATCGTAGGTTGTTACATCGATACATTCATCGAATTGCATGTAGTGTGAACCAGTGATTTGCATCTCTTCGGCTTCACCGTCTAAACGACGTGCAGCACCGCCCTTGACTTTAATGGCATGCTTCATTAATGCCTTGGTGGATGGTGAATTGGCACGTAACTGACGGTTACCAAGGTTAATGGTTTTCTTGGTTGTGGAGGTGGCCGAGACGGAGGCGATGGCGGTGGCCAATGCTAGGATGGAGAACTTAACCATGATTATAATCTATTGTTGTCTATATGATAAATGAAGAGAGAGGCAAAGAGTAGTATATGCCGTCGATAGCAATGATTTATGAGTTGTTGTTGCAAGCGTTGAGATGGTACAAAAATCCGATCATTTACACGAAAATGCCGACGAAACACTGAATTCGGCGATTTGGATACATATCTTCATAAGATACCGACGACTATTCTCTTTAGGGACAGAAATTCTTGCATGCCATTCAACTTCCCATGACCCCTCAATCATGCTAATATCTGATGGCTCTCTGATGACTCAATATTATGTACATCATTGATTGCAGAGTAATCTGTAGTTGGTCTGAGCCAGAGCAAGCCATCAGGCTAGGATACCCCTTGTCCTCACCGACTTTACTTGTGGTGTCTCCACCAGCTTGTGCTCAGACTCATGAGCCAAGTAGGTACACATAGTATAGGTTAACTCTAGTAACTTGCCTACCTTGCTTATTTGAGGAATTACAGCTGCATAGCAACTTCAGATCAGACAAAAATCTCGAAATCTGGTAACTTCCCATAAGAAGTGGCCGCAAGTGCTATGCTCAGATTACTCTGGTTGTCCACTTGGCATTATAAGTAGGTATGTAACAAGAAAATCAATACTAGCATATCATTTGCATGACAGCACCTCTCATCTCGCCACTCAACAATACACAAGAGAAAGACCTCCCTTCTCGTTTCTTGCATTTTTATTCACATAGTTCAACAACGGCAAGGAAATCTCATCTCCCATAGGTACATGACAATGACGCATGGTGGCACAATATCAATGCTGTCTACCCCATACTAATTGCAACTGATTGCTTATACCGACAATGGTTACTATAGATTTCTTGCTGTTGATACTGCTTGCAGCTGCAAAGCCTACATTGTCATTGCAATGCACATCATATGCACAAAATCAAAATAGAAAAAGATGGGAACACAGATCATTGTCTTTAGCAGCATATCAGATACAACAGAATAGATATCATATCGATTGCAATAGAAGAGGTAGAATATATGATAAATCATTGGTATATAAAAGACAGAGGAGTAGTATACATAAACTGGCAGCAAGAATAGGGGAAGATACCGACGAAGAATGCGAGTATGTTGCAGATTGTATAGATCCATCAACTTTACAATCCCATACACAAGATATATCACGCCGTACAGCCCTACCAGATAATATAGATCCATCAAGTAATATACAAAGAATACATTCGACATCTTCAGCACAAGATATATCACGACGTACAGCCCTACTACAACTCCTATCCACATCAATACTACTATCATCATCATCACAACCAGCACTAGCATCATCTGAAATAGATACAACAGGTGAGCTATACTCACCAAAAAACATAATGATAAAACAAGGTGGAAGTGCAGCAGCTCGTGGTATACGATTAAAATCCAAACAAGAAAGTCAGGAAGTGAAAGATAGCAGAAAGAAGTCATTATTGAATAGTAGTACAGGATTAATACAGAATGTATACGAAACTAGATTTATAACATATCTGAGTCGATTCTTACTAAGTTATGATCTTGCGGCTAGTGCTTGGTGGGATAAGAATAGCAAGTCGAAAGGTGTTGTTGATAATGAAGAGGTAGTAGTGGATAGTTATGAGATATTTGCACAATTTGCTGAAAGTGTAGAAGTTGGATTAGCCGATTACTTTCTAGGTCCATATGGTAGTTATGCAAGTGTTGCCGCCGCTAAAGCTGGTGTGAATGCTGTAATGCCTGCACAGTCTGTTAGAGAAACTGATAAAAGTCCATCATTATTCAATATACTAACCACTGGTAATAGAGGAAAGGGAAGGAAGAATTCACAAACTAAAAAGTCTACCATGTCATCAATAATTGCACAACGTAAATCAAAGAATGCGCAGAAAGAAGCAAATAAGTTGGCAAAGCAGGGGATATTAAACTTATTCTCATTACTATCAGCACGATATACCTTGTGTATGGGATTGTAAAGTTGATGGATCTATACAATCTGCAACATACTCGCATTCTTCGTCGGTATCTTCCCCTATTCTTGC